>Ga0137308_101774_pt1 | contig 18180 bp, 15 predicted proteins | sample Inofrocosms_June_FD_97181 | JGI IMG/M metagenome (GOLD analysis project Ga0137308, IMG submission 97181) | Mouse cecal microbial communities from Vienna, Austria - N-Acetylneuraminic and N-Acetylglucosamine D2O microcosms_June | ecosystem: Host-associated > Mammals > Digestive system > Large... | reverse complement strand
GAACACATTTATTTCATGAAAGTTCCGCTCAGATTTCCTCAAAAAATGAGATTGGCACACAGCAGTGATGTGCGCACATCTTACCAGCAAAGTTCCGTTTGCAAGTTTATGGGCTGCTGTATCATTACTTTACTACTAATACCAAAAACTGTCAATAATATAATTACATTTTTTGCATAAACATAATTATATTTTTTGCATAAACATAATTATATATTCCATCATGTAACTCTTAATCAATAAAAACATTACCATAAATTTTGATCTGTTTCCCGTCGGCTGCTTTGATTACATTGACAAACAAAAGATAATCAGACTTCTCCTTTATAACAAATGTATACATAATACCTCCATTTTCTGAATAAGTGTATTGACGTGCTCCGTTTTCGTCTTTCAGTCCAACTATAAACGAATCTTTTTCATTTTCTGAGGATAATGAAACCCTTACACGATCCCCTTTATTCAGAGAGACTGATAAAAGATTCTGATCCCCGCTGCCTGATATCGTAACATCTATATTCGTTGCCTTCCTCCCAACCAGTCTAAGCCTGTCAAAGTCCAGAATATCTTCTTCGCTAAGCTCCTGGAAATCGGTATATTCCGTAAAATCAAGAACCATCTCCTCTTCCCCGCCAAGTGCATCCTCTGCTTTCATTGCAATACAGCTATCCACTGAGTAAACCCCCTGCAATGCGGCATAAGTAACTGCCGGGCTATATACCGCAAAAAAGATAGCTGCGGTGACCGTGGCTTTCTTAGTCAATTTTCCTGTCCCTTTCATAATATGAATCATTCTCCTTTCCGCTTCTTTTTCATTCCTTCCGGTAAATCCAGCAGCATAGTTCATTGTTTCATTCCCTCTTTCGTCTTCGAACATCGCAAGCAGCAGCTTTGCATACTTATAACGTTTTTCTGAACCAGCAGACTCCAGCACCTTTTCATCACACGCCAGCTCACTGTAATGGGCAAAATCCTTTTGAAAAAAAGAAATCACAGGATTAAACCAATGGATTCCACAGATCAGCATCATAAAAAAGCGATAAACTACATCTCTCCTCTTACAGTGAATCAGCTCGTGCTTTAGCATCATGTCTGCTTCTTCCCCGCACGACAGATCCGAGGGGAAATAAATGCAGGGATGCAGCAAGCCTGACGAAAACGGCGAAGCAATGACGCTGCACCTGTAGATTTTTATTTTTTTACGGATACCAAGCTCCTGTTCAAAGGCGGCGCATCTTTTTCGGACGTCCTCATCCTCCCACTCTGTAGATACGGCACGGATTTTTTTCACCGCAAGATACTCCCGCAGAAAACGCCGCAGAAAAACAAACAGACATCCTGCCAGCCAGATCCAGAATATAATACACCTAACAAGCGTCAGCCTGGGATTCCAGATCATTAAAATGCCGGAATCACTCTGGTGCCCGATAATCGTCCATAACCCGATTGGCTCTAAAATGCCCCATTTCGGCTTTGTCCTGCTGTATGCTGCGCCTGCGGCAAGCAGTACCTGCGGAGCGAGAAAAAACAAAATCTCCGCCCGCATCAATACATACAGGATGTACACCTGATACCGCTTGCACAATCGGTCTGTCAGCAGCTTTGACAGTAAAAAAATTGCGCTGCCGGCTGCCGATACAGATGGCAGCAGTACAAGTATCAGATTTATCAAATATAAAATATGATCACTCTGCTTCATCCTTGTTTAACTCCTCCAATAACTGTCCGATTCGTTCCTTTTCCTTCTGCCGCAGCTTCGTCCTGCCGCAGAATGCCGCAGCCAGCCCTTCAAAAGATGTGATCCCAAATTCACGCTCTAAATGTTCCCTGAAAAATGCCCTCTGATATTCTTCCTTCGTTATTTTCGGGATATAAATATGATGCTTGCCGCTGCGGGCTGCCGTTACCAGCCCTTTTTTTGCAATTCTGTGAAGAATGGTAGATTTTGTTCCTAATGCCTGGTCAAACCTTGCATAGATATCCTCACTTTTGATTCCGTCCGGGTGCTCCCAGATCATTTCCATAAACTGCATTTCCGTTTTCGACAGTTTTTTAATTCCTAATGGTTCCAGTGCTTTCTGCGGTGTTTTCATAATTCCATATGTTCCTTCCTACTTTTTATATGTTCCTACAACCAGCATACTACTTCTAAAACCAGGTGTCAATTATACAATTACATTTTATTTATAAATGTATGAAAACAAAAAAGCAGGAAACCGTTCGGACTGAACCGTAATTTCCTGCTTTTTCACATCGCGGCGTTTAAAAATCAATTCTTTTTCCCCAGGCGGCATCCTGATCCATTTTTCTTAAACAGAAACAGAAATGCTGACATCTGGTTGTGCAGCAACCACTTCTGCTGTTTTTGTATAAGTGACAGGCTGCTTTTCCGGGCTGGTATGGCAAGGCTCTGCACTGTCCTCTAACATTCCCTTTCCTTCTTCACTGATCTGTATCATATCCGTATCTGCATTTGTTTGCGTATCCGCATTGCTTTCTTCTTTAAGCTTCTCTTCCATCTTTTTACGTTCTTCTTTACGTTTTAAAACTGCCTCCTCCTGCTGCAATTTTGCTTTTTCTCTTGCCTGTCTTGCGTCCTCTTCCATTCCCTTGTCAGCTTCTGCCTGATATTCCTGCGCCTGGTTGGAAAAATCGCTGACATATCCGATTGCACGTTCCATTGTTGCCGTATCGCCTCTGCGTCTTGCATCCTTAAAAACACGCATAGGCGTATTCAGCAGATTCATATTTGTCCTTGCCCCTACAAGTCCTTCCATTGTCTTCGTATGCATAGCACTACCTCCTGATCATCATTTTTTAAGCATAAATGCCTTATATTTTCTTTCGGAAGCACAAATACATACGATAAGGATTTTGTTTCAAACAGCCGTTTTGCTGTCATATGCGGCGTCAGGAAGCGGCATTAGTATGGATATTGCAAAAATACCGTTTTCAGCTTGCAACTGAATCACCCCATCATATCCATGTACCACATCGCCAATATTCATCATACCGATTCCATGTTCCCACGGATTTTCTTTTATGGTAAATCCGTCTGTATATGTTTCTGCCTGGTTCATGCTGTTTTTTACTTCCAGCAGAAAGCATTTCTTCACGGTCTTTGCCTGAATATGGATAAAACGGTATTCCCTGCACTGCATCCTCTGGCACGCTTCCAGCGCATTGTCCAATAGGTTTCCAAACAATACGCACAAGTCAAATTCACTGATGCATCCTTTTGGCATCTGCACATCACATTCCCAATCAATATCTGTTTCTTCCGCCCGTTTCCGCTTTTGGTACAAGAGCGCGTCCACTGCCTTATTTCCTGTCAGATCCCCGCCGGCATCCATACCGCTGTCCGCCATCTTTTTCAGGTAGTCTCCCATCTTCTCCCATTCCTTGTTCTGAAACAGTGCAGACAAAGCAACGATATGGTTTTTCATATCATGCCGCAACCGTTCCGACTGCTGGTACTGCTCCGTTATCATTTGATAGACGGTATTCTGCAAACGGTACCGGCCGCTTTTTTCCTGCTCTAAATAAATACGGTTCATCCCAAACACATAGACTCCCGCCGCAAACGAAAGCAAAAGTGACAAAAGCAGAAACCCAGCATGGCTGAACATCTGGTCATAATACAATCCCATACTGCCCCCGCTCCTGACCATAATGCCGCAGCCCGCACCCCATGCCGCCACATCCATGACTGTCAGAATGATAAACAAAGGGACAGCTAATAGCGCATACCACTTTCCCCGCCTGCCGCAGAAAAGCGTTTGCACATGCTTCGATAACCAGTATACACTGCCTGCTGCCAGACATTGGCTGACGCCTCTGACGCCCCCGCCTTCCCACTCGCAAAGAAACGGCTCTGACACCATCTTCACGGTATACTTAAAAAACAATGCAAAACAGGATAAAAAAGCTTCAAAAAAGTTAACACCTACTGCCATAACGGTCATTAACATAGCAGCAGCCAGTATTTTTTTCTCCCATCCCTCCTGAAAAAACAGCAGTACCAGCCCTGTAAACAGCAGATGGTTCACTGTCACAACAAGAATGTACCCGTCAGGATACAATGTGGCTATCCTGTTTAACACCAGATAAACGCTCATAGAAAGCATCACAAACAGCCAGTCCTTTTTCTTTGAAGCCGCCAGATGCTTTTTGCAAAATTGACCTGCCGCCCATAAATATGCCAGATAGCCGGCACCGTTTAAAAGCTGTTTCATAAAACGCCTCCATTTTCCCGCATCACTTTCAGCACTTCCTGGCAGAATTTTTCATATCTTCTTTTTGCGATAGCGATATGCTCCCCATTTTCCAAAATCACTTCCTGTCTGGTATATGCATCCACGTATTTCAGATTAATCAGATAACTTTTATGGCATCTGAAAAACCCTTTGTCCCGCAGCTTATCTTCCAGCTCCCCAATCCGTCCATAATAGGTAAAAATCCCCTCCATCCAATGGACATCAACGATCCTGCCTTTGATCTCAAAATAGTAAATATCATCCAAAAACACCTTCTGTTTCTGTCTTTCCCTGCTGACAACCATAAACTCCTGCGAACGGCTCTCGGTTTTCCGCACGGCTTTTTGCAGCACCCTTTTCAGCTTCCTGTCATCTACCGGCTTGAGCAGATACTGAAACGCCTCCACATCATAGGCATCGAACACATATTTCGTACTGACAGATACAAAGATCAAAATTTTATCAGGCACCTTCCTGCGGAAAATCTGTGCTGTTTTCATTCCATCCAGCCCCTGCATCATAATATCCAAAAACACAATATCAAAGCTTTCCAATGCCAGCAGCAGTTCCCTGCCGCTTTGAAACTGGCGGATCTTATATGGTATTTTCATCTCCTCCAAAATATTTTTCAATTTCCCCGCCATGTTGCAGCATTCTATTATTTCATCGTCACATACCGCGATTGACAGCATATTTATCACCCGCCTTATCCGCACAGCTTGTATTATTTTTCCCTTAGCGCCAGTAGTTTTTCAGTACCCTCACAAAATGATAAATTTGTTCCAAATCCTTTTTTCCGCTTTTCTATATTCCATAAGATACCTCCGTGCTTTCGTAACATTTACAAAGGACAGCCAGAAGGCGTGACTATCCCCTCTCCCAGCGTCCGTTTCTGTAAAAATTTAACAAAGTAATGCCATTCGTTTCTACTTATATTAACACATAAACGCACTTTATGTTAGAGCGTGTTTGAAAAAACACAAAAAAATTCGTTGTATTTTAACAACAACCTGTGTTAAAATACAAAAAAGCATATTTTCTACCAATTTCTTTTTATCTAAACGCATTCCTATCAGGGTACGGTTTTAATACCCGTTCAGAAAATTCGTGCTTTTATCCAAACAAAAGCAGGGGATTTTCTGCAAACAGCAAAAAACCTCCTGCCAATCCAATCAAAGGAGGTTTTCTATGGAGCAAAAGAAAACAGAAACAGACAAAACATACTGGCACCCTGCATTTTTTGCAGACATCCAAATTGAGCTGGCTGAAGATGTAACAGGAAAATATCCCAAAACCCTGATCCGCCACCTGCGGGAAGAACGGCATTATTCATTAAAAAAGACAGAACCCGGCATCTATCTGGTACAGGGAGATTTCCTGCCGATCCAGATCATCGTTACCAGAAAATTATCCAAGCAAAAAAATCTATGGCTGAAAAGCCTGACCAATAAATTAGACACAGCCAGCGCACAAAATTTGATTGCAGACTACCTGGCGCATCCCCAAAACAAGCTGTACCAGTCCGTGATTACTACAATTATGCGGGCAAATCAAAAAATATTTCAGGAGGTAAACAGTATGGATGATATTGTTATGGAAATTGTACAGGAAAAATTTGATAGAAAACTGAAAGAAGCCGTAGACCGGGAAGTAAAAAAGAAAGTAGAAATAGCAACTGAAGAAGTTACTCAAAAAGTTACTCAGCAAGTCACTCAAAAAGTTACCCAGCAAGTTACCAAGCAGGTCACTCAAAAAACAAAACTTATGGATCTTATCGCACTGATCCAGAAAAAATGTATAAAAAACAAGCCGCTGTCCGTGATCGCTGACGAGCTGGAAGCAGAGCCTAACGAGCTTCTCCCAGTCTACAACATTGTATTTCAAAATCCAGGCAAATCCGTAGATGAACTTTACAAAATGGCTACAAAATAAACGCTCGGCTGGCAGGCGAAATGCAATCCCGGAAACGCTTATGTTATCAGCATTTCCGGGAACTGTTCCATCTTTTTCGCTCTAGAGCGAACAAATTTGGATTGCTTTGGTAAATTTTTACAGGAAGGGACGCTGGGAAAGAGGATGTGCCTCCCCTGGCTGCGCACGGTCGCGGTACCCCTGGTTTTTTCCGCAAAATACCAAGGGCTTCTAACCATTCTTACAAAGCCGCCAGGGGAGGCACATCCTCTCTCCCGGCTGCTTTTTGTAAATGCTACGAAACAAGCGCAATATGGTTTGTCTACCATGAACAAAATCAACCCTATGATATAACAGATTCTAGGTTGTTTTACATGGAGAACCTGTACAAAATAGTTCCTTGGAAAACGCAAATCAGATAAATTCACTCTAGTACAGCGAACAAACCATATCGGGCTCGTTTGGCAGCACTTGCGAAGAACAGTCGGGAGAGTGTACCTATCCTCTCTCCTGGCGTCCCTTCTTGTAAAAATTTACCAAAGTAACTCAAACTTGTTCGCTCTAGTGATACCTTCTTTGTTGTACAATCGCAAATACTTATACCTAATTGATATCCATAGAAAAAACCTATTCATTTGAAATGGCTAAAGGCGCAAGCGCTACCCTGCATTGTTTCTTATAACAGGCAATCCCATACTTTAAGATCTGTTCGATTCCCTCATCCCGAAAAACCTCTTCATATTTATTTCTTTCAATCTGTTCCAGAGCTTTCTTGCAGACTGTATCCAGATCTTGATGCTCCGCGTATTTTACCTCTATCACAACACCCGTCTCCTCATCCTCCATTGTAAGCAGAATATCACTGTAGCCATCCCCTGCTTCCTGATTCGATGATACGATCCACGCATTATGGCAGCTAAGTATTCCTAATAAAATTCCATGATAAAAGTTTTCCTTCCATCGTTTTTTGACAAAAGTATCTCTGATACTGATGGTTTTCTTTAAAAATTGTGTAAAGCGCTCCTCTACTTCCGCCGCATTTCCTTTCTGCACCGCTGTACAAAACGCCTCTACTGTTTCTTTATTCTTTCGCACATCCTCTTTAAAAAGAATCATAATCTGATCTGTGAAAATTTCCCGGATTTCCATATTTGGAATCGCAAGAGAGAAGCTTTTTTTATCCCTCTTCCCGCGCTGCGTAAGGTAACCGGACATAAATAGGACGCTCCACAGGTTATCAATGGAACGGTACATATCCTGGTAAGTCAGCTCCTGATGGATTTCCTTCTGGATCGTCCCGCCTCCAATTAACCTTTCGATTTCCAGCTTCGCTGTTAATGCATCCGCACTTTTTATAAAGCGCTTTACTACATCGTTGCTGCTGGTATTTAACCAGTAGTTCTCCGGCTGCGCTTCCCTGTCCGCCCGAAGAGCATCGCAATAATTCAGAACATCCCACGGGCAATATATCCCCACGCTCCCAAACTGATATCCGTCATACCACTCCTTGACTGCACCGTAGTGCTCTGACAAATTATAATATGCCAACAGTTCCCTGACTTCATCATCTGTAAAGCCAAAATATTCATCAAATCTCACATCCGCAGCCGTCAGTACCCGCAGATTGTTCAGTCCGGTAAAGATACTTTCCTTTGAAATCCGCATACATCCAGTCAACACTGCCATTTGCATATTTTCGTTTGTTTTAAGCGCTTGTTGAAACATGCTGCGAATCAGCAGGATCATCTGTTCATAGTATCCCTGTGCAAATGCTTTTGCCAATGGCACGTCATACTCATCGATCAGGATCACTGCTTTTTTCCCACAGTGTTCTCTTAAAAGCCTTGACAATTCACGCAAGCTTCCAAAAAGCGCAGCATCATCCATATCACTTTTCAATAGCCTGGCAAATCTTTGCTTATCATACGGCGTCAGCTTCTCGCTTTTTAAAAGATACTGCATCCTGCTGGCTTCTTCATTAATCATGCTTACTGCCATCGCACGAGCCGTTTCATAAGAACCCGCATCAATCCCCTTTAATGAAACAGAAATAACAGGAAACTTTCCCATATATGCCTCGCTAAGAGATGTTTCCTTTGAAACCTTCAGCCCATCAAAAACAGATTTATCTGTATTCCATTCAAAAAAGTATTTTAACATACTCATATTCAGGGATTTTCCAAATCTTCTCGGACGTGTAAAAAGGTTCACTTCACCCCAGTTTTCAAGCAGCTCCAGAATAAATGCTGTTTTGTCGACATAGTAAAATCCTTCTGTCCGAATTTTTTTAAAGTCTTCAATCCCAATCGGAAGCTTTTTCTTACTTTCTTTCATCTGGTACTCACACTCCTGTTTCCAAATAGATTCCAGAAAAATCAATTTCAAAATCCCCGTATATTCCAGCTTTTACTTTTTCAAAAAAAGAATATTTTGAATCAACAATCCAGTCCGGCGCACCCTTATATCCATAATTCTTCCAGGCATAGCCATCATATATATTATAACAGATATTCTTGCCAAAGCCTACTACTATAGCGAACAAGTTTGAACTGTTTTGTTGCATTGTGTTTGTGTTACTGAAACGAACCTGATATGATTTGTTTTCTTATCAGACATATCTAACTACGTCTTCTTTCTTTTTTAAAGCCGCACCTTCAGACACCGGATATCCCAGCGCAACCGCCGCCCATACGATATGGTTTTCAGGTATCCCAAAAGCGTCCAGGACGCTTTTCACCGGTTCTGCGCTGCGAAGCGTCATAAATGGGTTAAGCCACACGGATCCAATGCCGTAGGAATATGCCGCAAGCATGATATTCTGCGCTGCACAGGACGCATCCTGGCACCCATCTGGATTTCTTTTATCATTGGAAACCAAAACCATAGCACTCGGATTCCCCCATCCATAAAAATAAACGCTGTTTTTCCTCGCTGCTTCTTCTGCTTTTTCTTTTAAAAGCAGAAGATCGCTCTGGCGGGTGAGCACGGTAAACCTCCAACTTTGCATATTGTGGCCGCTTGGGGCATGATATCCTGCTTTCAGAATCATGTCAAGTATTTGCCGCGGGATTTTCTGGTCTGTATAGGAGCGAATGCTTCTTCTTGCCAAAAGTGCCTGCATCACCGGGTTCATAAAATCCATCGCTTCCCTGTTCTCCCACATCCAAAGCAGTTTTTGTCGATCCGGCTTATACATATGGTTGCGTGGGATCTCCTGGATGGACACAATCTTTTTTGGTATTTTATACCGTTCCATGTTTTCTGAAAGGAATTTCAAAAGCCCGTCTTCCTGATAACCGCTTTTTACAGATACAAAAAGCACCGGCACCTGCCCAAGCACTCCGTCCGGGTCGTCTGTACCAATGCAGGCACATTCCCGAATCCATTCATACTGCCCCGCCATTTCTTCCACTTCAATCGGAGAAACCTTTTCCCCGCCTGTATTAATGATATCATCCGCACGCCCAAGCATAAAAAGAAAGCCGTCCGCATCCTGATACACCATATCCCCCGTTATCAGCCAGCCGTCTTTTAACATTTGCTTCGTAAGCTCTGGCTGGCTCCAATAACCAGCCATAAGCATATCCCCTTTCAGTGCCAGCCTGCCAGGGTGGCTGGCGTCGCTTTCTATTTCGTTTCCTTCTGTATCTACAACCCTTGCCCGTACGCCAGGCAGTGTTTTCCCAAGCGTACCTGCCTTTGTCTTATCATGTACCGCTTCTGATACATTGCAGAAAATCGCGCCGCCTGTCTCTGAGCTGCCCCATGTATTGTAGATCTGCACATCCTGCAGCAGCGCTGTAATTTCCCGTCTCTGGCGGATGCTCAAAGATCCGGCGCCAAATTCTATATAGCGCATCTTTCCAAGCACCCGCGCAAACGCCTCCTGCATCTGCGATTTCATTACCTCAAAGGAAGCCGGAACTGCTGCAAGCGCATTGCATCCAAACGCTTCCACATTCTTTTCCGCTTCTTTTGCAAACGTAAAGCCATTTTGTAAAACAACCGTGCCGCCCTGGTACAGGACGGCACGCAGCACCCGCAGTGCAAAGGAATGGTGCAGCGGAAGCGGAAGCAGCAGGCAGTCGTCTTCCCTGATCCCAATCCCTTTGATTGTATTGGACAAAATATGGTAAACAGATACATAGGTTAAAATTACCCCTTTTGGCATACCCGTTGTGCCCGTCGTAAACAAAATCTCCGCAATATCGTCGGCTGCTGGGTCTATTTTTGTACATGCCGCTTCGTTCCCCTGCAAATCCGCCTGCTCGTACAACTGTCTCAATGACAGTACCGGGCAGCATATTTTTTGTCCTCCAAGCGGCTTATCTGTCAGCAACAGCCGCGCGCCTGCCCTTTTGCAGATATCCGCCATCTGCAACGGCGCACTGTTTTTATCCAGAAATACCGCTGCCGCCCCGCACGACTGAACCGCCATATACGCGGCTACCATCTGCGGCATTGACACTGCCGCAAAACACACTCTGTCGCCATGTGTGACCCCATGCTGCTTAAGAAGCGCCGCCATTCCAGAAATCTTTAAATAAAGCCCCCTGTAGGTCAGCTTTTCCTTTTTAAAAATAACCGCCTGCTTGTCCGGCTTTTCTGCGGCAAGACGAATCAGACGGTTTAATAAATGTTCCATTTCCTTCCTCCTTTATCCCCGCAGTCTTTCTACCATCTGTGCAAGCGCCTTCACAGAATTAAAATTTTCCTCAATAATTTCTTCATACGGAATGACAATGCCAAATTCCATTGACAGCGCCGCGATCATCCCGGTAATCGTAAGTGAATCCAAAATACCATCATCCACCAATGCCTGTGAAGCTGAAAAATCAATTTGCGGATACTCCTGCGCCAATACTTCCAAAACCTTTTCTTCCATCGTAATATCACCTGTTCCTTTCTAATAGTTCATATATAAAAACGAGCCTGCATCATAACCAGTCCCATATATGCCAAACACAAGCACTGCCGCTATCCCGGCAAGCAAAACGCTCCACCGCAGCACGATTGGCAGCCCTGCAATTTTATCCCGAAATACTATGCCCTTCTCCTGTTTCCATCCAATGATCCCAAGCATACAGACCGATATGGCCGCAAGGTGCAGCCCCGGCCTGTCCAGCCCCAATGTGTACAGCGTCCCGTCAAACAGCTCCCACGGATAAAACTGAAATACTATTTTTTTCAAAATCTCCGCAGACGCCGCAAGGCTTCCAGGTTCTGTCAGGATCCTGCTGACAATGACAAGCATAAACAAACGCAGCATACGGACAGCCTGAAACCCTCTGCTATGTACCGGGATATGGAACAAACCGGACAGCCTGGTAATTTCCGGTTCGAAAATCGTAGACAGGATAATCAAGCTCCCCCAATAACTCCCCCATACAATGTAATTCCACCCGGTTGAATGCCACAGCCCCGTAAGAAGCCAGACCACACACAGCGGAACTACCGTCATGCAGTTCTTGCCGGCGCGTTTTCCAAACCTGTCCCGCAGCTTCCCGGAAAGCCGTATCAGACGCGGAGAAACGGCAAGCGGCATATATACATAATCTTTAAACCAGATCCCCAGCGTCATATGCCACCTCCTCCAATATTCCGCCACACTTACAGAAAAAAACGGCCTCTTAAAATTTTCCGTAAGCTCCACCCCGAATACCTGCGACGCCCCAAGTGCGATATCCATGCATCCCGAAAAATCACAAAACGTATAAAACACACTGCCTACAGCAGCAACCAAAAGCACAGCCCCGTGGTAATCCTCATATGCCGCAAAAACCGGGGACACAAACAAGTTCAGACGGTCTGCAATTACCATTTTCTTTACATACCCCCACAGCATCCGCTGCAATCCCTCGCACATTCTTTGGTATGCAAACGGATGCCCCTCGCGCAGCATAGGCGCGCAGTCTCGGTACTTCACAATCGGCCCTGCAAGTATCTTTGGAAAATACAACGCATACAGCAGCAGAAGCAATATATTTTTTTCTGCCTCCTCCTTCCTCCAGTATACATCTGCCAGATACCCGACAAGCGACATCGTATAATAAGAGATCCCAAGCGGCACAAAAAAAGAAAACTCTGTAAACGTCTCCATCACCCCGGTATCCTTTACGAATATCCCTAAGACTGGCATGTGGAGCATAAAAAACCTGCCGATATGCTGGTACACTTTTGAGAAAAACCAAACGGCAGACGTCAAAACCGGCACGCCGGCAAGCATATGCTGCGCTTTTATGTAAACAAGCATCCCCACGATCAGCGTAACTGCCGCCCATAAAAGATACCTGCACCGCTGTTTCACTTTCCTGCGGAAAGCCGCTTTTTTTGCAGCATCCCACGCTTTTTCCCGCAGAAGCCTTTCATCCTGTTTTAAATACTCCCGTTTCATCAGGCATGACGCTGCCCAGGCAACAACTACCGCGCCCACTGCAAACGGCAGCAGCTCAACGCCCCAGGTAAAGAAAAAAAACATACTGGCTGCCAGCAGACCGATCCACCTTACCTTAAGCGGAAGCCCAAAATACAACAGCACGGCTGCCAAAAAGAAAGGAAAAAACAAATAATCCGTATAAACCATCCCATATTTCCCCTTTCCTAATCCGGCAGGCGCACCGGCACCGTACCCGTGTCAAAGGACGCACGGTTTACGACCATTCCAAGCACCTTGTCAAAAACAATGACATTCACCCCGCTGTCTCCCAGCGCGTACTCCACGCCGTCAATAACAGCCGATGCCATAACTCCTGTATCCCGCCCGCCGCTGACCACGCGGTATCCCGCTCCCTGCACCTTTGCCGCTATATGATTCTGCCGCCTTTTTTCAAGCAGGGTCTTTCCGGCATCCACAACCGCCAGATAAGAATCTCCTTCTTCCAGCAAAGAGAATTTTAAAAGCCCGATTTTTTGAAACGCTTTCCTTGCACGGGCATCCAATGCTCCGGCGGCATCGCCCGAGACAGATAAAAACAGCACATCATCCTCATTGTCCCAATACGTCATAAGGAACTGCCAAAGCCCGTCCGCCCCTGTTTCCTGCCCAAGCAGCGCCGCTTCCCTTGCGCGCTCGCACCTGCGGTTGTAAAGGTAAAGCTTCTTCTGGCTGCCGGCAAGCTCTGCGGCATCCACCCCGGCATTTAGCGCTTCGTCAAGCTCCGTCTGGATCTCCCCTGCCCTCTGGCTTGCCGCACATGTGTCAAAGCACGCAGCGTCAATCACCTGATGCTCTTCATTGTCATACACGACAATATTCAGCCCCCGCTGGTTCGGCGCATACTCTGCCCCGTCAATGACGCACGACGCGATGCTGCTTTCCGGCTGCCCGCCGCTTTTTAGCGCATAATCAATACTGCCGGAATGCCCCTGATACGAAAGTATCCCTTCTTCTTTTTTTGTTTCTGATTCTGAATCGTTTTCGCCTTCTTCCGGGAATGGAAATTCCAGCCCCTCCAGGCTGTTTCCCTCAGCAGCAGGTTCTTCTTTCTTTTCTACAGCGCTGCATTGCTCCCATGTGACCCTCCCGTCTTCTATTACTGCCAGATAAGCATCTCCATACGCAATGCCGGACAACTTTTCCAGTCCGATTCCTGCAAAGCCTGTACGCTGCTTCGGGGTAAGAGACTGTGCCGCGTCTTCCTTTACCGCAACCAGCACCGTCCTTCCGCTGCCAGACGCCGCTGCAAGATACTCCAGCGGATCAGTCTCTGCTTTCATCTGTACCGCCCACTTTACCCCTCCCTGGTAGCGCCCCAGTTCTTCTTCCATAAACGCGTAGGAAGCATCCTCTCTCCTGTCCAAAGCTCCGCATTCCCGGCTTAAATATTCCCCAAACCACGCAGTCAGCTTTGTCGCGCCATAATAATTCATATGCCCGCCATCCGCGCTGTCCAGTGCATGATGATACCCCATCTGGGTGATATAAGGCTCAAAGTTAAAATCAAAAAAGGAAAGCCCGTACTGCTGCGCAATCATTTCCGCCGCACGATGTTCACAAGACGACCAACTACTAATCACAGGCGTCTTCATTAATACAAGCCGTATCCCCTTTTCGCTGCAAAAATCTATCATCTTTTTTAAATACCAAAGTGATTCCTTATGGAACTGCGACGGCTCTGCAGTGCCGTCCGCCAGGTATGCAGGCACCGCCAGCGTATCATAATTCCCCGCGTCCATATACCTTGCCGTCAGAAAATGATATCCGCGCACACTGGTATCCGCTTGATACCCTATTTTTTCAAAATCCGACCGCTCCAGCGCCGACCACCTGTCATGATAGGAAAACAGCGGTACCAGGCACGAAAGAAAATCTTCTTCAAAAATATCTGTGTAGTCCTTTACCGCCCTGCATTTCACATCAGAAAAATGCATCCCGTCGAGCGCTTTCCTGTAAAACGACAGATCCGGCGAACGGCGCAGCATCGAACAATCCAGCACAACCGTCCTTAACGTATCTGAATGCCGCTGGTACGCTTCCTCCAGCCAGTAATAAGACGCCAGCACCGGCTGCTGTTCCGTCCCCAGGTTATAGGCGCATATCCCATAGGATTCATAAAGCTCTGTCACGGAAAACCCACATGCCGTAATGCTTGCCCCTAAAAATATCGTCTCAATCGTATTTTCCGGCTCCTCATAAAACCCGTGCATCGTGTTGTAATTATTCCAAAATTTCCACACAGGCTGGAAAAACCAGCCCAGAGCAACCGCCATAATACCCGTAAGCGCTGCAAACAGCGCAATCCTAAACAGATACCTGGCTCTTTCTTTCAAACATTGCATGATCCACCTCTAAAAAGTATACTTTTTCGTGCGGAAGTTTTCCTTATGCATTTTTTACGTTTTAAACAACTTACACTTGAAAATCTAGTATTTTATGGTATACTGTAACAAGATTTTGAAATATTTTAAAAATCCGAAAAAGTATACTTTATCGGATCAGCAGCGGCAGCAGTTTCAAAACCTGTTTCATTCTCTCTGGATTCTTTCGTGAGCGCACAACTTCTCCATCTGTACAGCAAAAAAAGATCCCTTCATTATATAAATAGGATCTTTTAATGTTTCAAACAGACTAAAGCGCTGCTATATTGTTAGACATAAAATCCAGACAAACGGCTTCAAAATCAGATCATCCTTTTAATCTGCAAAGCCTTATCTTTGAAATACAAGTGATATACTTTTGTAACTCCTCTCTCCTAAAAGGTTTCCCATGTGCAGGAAATATCCAATCCGCTTTTTCATCCATCAACAGCTTCCATGAATTTTGAAACGCCTTTTTATTTTCTATCCATATCGTGACCCTTTTAAGGCTTGGTATCCCATTCATTGCAGCGTCACCACAAAAGATTTTATTACCCATTTTCAAAGATATGGAGTCCGCAGTATGCCCTGGTGTAAACAATATTTTTCCATGCAAAATGTTTTCGATATTCGCTTGATTTTGTGGTGTTATTTCAATCAGCCTGTCAATGTATTGCTTATCAACCGCAGGAAAAAGATGCTTGCCTTTTCCAATCAGCCCCATAAGCCTGCAAAAGGCAAGTGCCAGCAAACTGCTGCAACCGCCAGAAAATGAATTTTGGCCCCGCAACAGCACAGGTATCGCCTGATGATGTATTACCACTTTCAGATCCGGGTATTTCGACAGCAATTCATTCAGGAAGCCTGCATGGTCATCATGTGCATGAGTGAGAAATACATATCGAATCTCAGATAAAGAAATCCCTTGTTTATTTGCTCGTTTCTCCACCCTTTTCAGACTATGCTCATATCCTGTATCAATCATAATGTAGCCTTGTAAGGCACGATAAATATAAGTATTCATTACCCTGTTTCCTGCATTATATATCTCCATAACAAGCTCCCATCCTCTTAGACAGTCAGACAAAGGCGCATATGTATGCGCCTCTGTCAAATGAACTGCCTGTTCGTATCAATGTTTTAAGTTTGCATAATAATCCCAGATTCCATTTAAGGCATTTCTTTCAAAAGAAGAAATCCCCAAATCCAGCCTAATGTGGTTCAGGCTGCCTTTCTCCTGTTCCAGCAGCCCTATGTTCTCCTCGCTGACCGCACTCATAAACGCATGGTAGGCTTGTTCCTTTACATCAGCCGTTTCTTTTTGCGCATCACTGGAATGATATACGGTCTGTGCCCGAAATCCTTGCAGTTCACCCCATATCTACGTGTTTGTTGCCATAAATCTGCTGTGTGTTTCATAGGCTTGATCTAGCATTTCCAGCTCCTGTGTATTGCCATTTTTCTCAATACGGTCTTTCAACAGTTGATAAGCACCTGCCATCTTATTTACATAACCGTCAAAGGTGTCCGTCTTTTCCCCTTCTTTGCTATCAAACCTCGCTTTCAGCGCATCAACCTCCGCCTGGGAATAGTCCTTTGTCACAAATTCATCAGACACAGAACCGCCACCAAGCTCAGACATAATTTTTTCAAAATCATTCATAATGCCGGATGCCCCGGAGCTTACAGGTGAAAGCTTTTCCATATCTCCGGTCTGTTCCATCCTTCTTGTTTCGGACATTTTTTTCTTTAAAGCCCTGCGGCCTTCCCCGGAAATATCCACGCTGTCACCCTGCCGCTGATTTGCAGCGCTGCTTTTATCCGCCTGCTGTAAGTGCTGCCTTATCCTGTTTGCATCTACATGATAGGACTGCGGCAGTGTTCTTTGCATATTATTGATACTGATTACCATTCTTTTTTCACCTCCAATCTTCAACTAATTTATCGGAAAAAAAGCACGATTGCTAACATTTGCTGCGTGAATGGTTCCTTTGTCTACGTGAATGGCAGCTTATGCGGTTTTAAGGTCAAAAATTTACTACTATAATAAAAGGATGCTTAACCAATCGGCTTTGCATCCTTAATTGTTTCACGCGACCGCGTTCTATTCTTTAATTTCATCAATTTCTGTAAGATTGACACCAGCTACATTCAAAAAGCTTTTTAAGTATAAATATTCTTTTTTTAGGCTTCCATATGTCTCTGTTGCATTTTCTTTCCGGGCGATCAACATATGTCTTTGGATTTTTATAAAATCTTCCATCGCCTTTTGTGTAATTTCCAAATCCGTATTCGGCATACAACCACCTCCCAATCATGAAAAACAATATGATATTTACTTTTGTATACTATGTTTTCCTGTAAATAGAGTATAACAGAAAAAATCTACTTCTGCAACACTGTTATTCCTAACGCAGCACAATCGCATTTACTGCTTCCATTAAATCCACAACCTTACTTCTTGTCACAAGCGCTGTCGGTTCACCGTCGACTACAGCCATACAGGTATCTCCATCCCGACGGTACATGCCGATATGTACTGTCGGATAATTTTCATCATTCAAATAAAGCGTCATGCTGAGTTCTTCTTTCGCACCAACTTCCTCGTTCTTAAACCTCTTTGCCGTAAGCGCTGCAAGCGCCGTCTGAAAATCGTCAATAGCAATTTCTTCTTCTCCATAAAACCATACGGTTTCATCTCCTTCTTTCCCAGAGGTCAGCGTATATGTCTCGCCCTCCAGTGTAAGATCCGCCTTTGTTACCTTGTCAAAATCAGCCCAGAATATCTCCTGATGACGCAGTTCGTTGTAAGATATTGCCATTAACGATTCATACTCCGTTTCCGTGATCTCATAGATAATCTGAGACTCACCGATCCGTACATAGGCAGGTATGGACTCCTCTTCTGCCGCTTTTTGTTTATCTTGCGCGGAACGGGAAACATGTATCACAAACGTTTTTGGCTCCTCCTCTGCCTGCGCCATATACTGTATGGTTGTTGTCAGTTCTGGATCATCCAGCCCTAAGACGGCAAGTTCTTCCTCTGTTGCATTGTAAGACACATAATTGCCCAGCCCCAGGCTGCCGATCGTGGAAAGATAGTTTTCTACGGTATCCGAATCCAAAGGCAGATGCCCGTTCTCATCATTGACGAAATAAACATCCTCCTCATAATAAGTATCACTGCTTTCTTCCTGATAGATAATGTCATAATTTT
>Ga0137308_101773_pt1 | contig 18190 bp, 14 predicted proteins | sample Inofrocosms_June_FD_97181 | JGI IMG/M metagenome (GOLD analysis project Ga0137308, IMG submission 97181) | Mouse cecal microbial communities from Vienna, Austria - N-Acetylneuraminic and N-Acetylglucosamine D2O microcosms_June | ecosystem: Host-associated > Mammals > Digestive system > Large... | reverse complement strand
GTGGGGATGGTGCTGGTGCGGGCTGTCCTGCGGTTTGTTATATTCTGCGTAATGGACAGCAGGGGAGTTTAGTATGGCTCTCAAAACCAGGGTAAAGGAATACAGGGAGAAAACGGGACTGAAGCAGAACGAGCTGGCGGAATTGGTGAAAGTCAGGCGCGAAACCATTGTGCATCTGGAAAACGGACGTTATAATCCGTCTTTAAAGCTGGCAATGGATATCGCAAAGGTGTTTCAGGTGAGCGTAGAGGAGTTGTTTGAGTTTACGGAAGACTGAAAATAAGCCGTATAAGCCTGTACGCTGCAGGAATCCGTAAATTCCTGAGAGGCATAAAAAATACCACGCCGCCGGAGAAGACGCGATAGCCGGACTTATGGAAGGGTATGGCCTGCGCGGGGAGGCGGAAGAAAAAGTTGTACTGTGCCGGCAGTAGAGCCGTTATAGCCTGATTTCAGGAAAAGTTACGATTGTATAAAAACAGGTACAAATGACAAGAAAGCGGGATGATTTTCCCGTTTTTTTTGTGAGAAATGGTACTGTTCAATTGTGGGAAATATGAGTATACTCGTATTTGGTTTTTCAGGGGAATAGGGGGAAAGCGACAGAAAATAACCGGTCTGTTTACGATATAATATCAGGAGGAGTAGATGTTATGAATAAAAGTACAACAAAGGACATGACAACAGGTTCTCCCATGAAGCTGATTCTGGGGTTTGCGGTGCCGCTTCTGTTCGGTTTTTTGTTTCAGCAGTTTTACAGTGTGGTGGATACGGTGATCGTGGGGCAGTTTCTGGGGGTAAAGGCGCTTGCCGGCGTAGGCTCTACAGGTTCTCTCAACTTTATGATCATAGGATTCTGTATGGGGGTCTGCAACGGTTTTGCCATTCCTGTGGCGCATAAATTCGGGGCAAAGGATTTTTCAGGCATGCGTCAGTTTATTGCGAACAGCATATGGCTTTCCGCTGTTTTTGCGGTGGCGATGACGGCTGCGGTGGTGCTTTTGTGCAGGAATATCCTTACCTGGATGAACACCCCCGCGGATATTTTTGAATACGCCTATATTTACATACTGATCATTTTCTGGGGGATTCCGGCTTCCTATCTGTATAATCTGTTATCCGGCATCATCCGTTCCATGGGGGATTCCAAAACGCCCCTTATGTTTTTATTGATTTCGTCCGTTTTGAACATCGGGCTGGATCTTTTATGCATCCTGACATTTCACATGGGGATCGCGGGGGCAGCGGCGGCAACGGTGGTATCCCAGCTTATTTCCGGTGTTTTATGCCTGTTTTATATGAAAAGGAAGTTTGATATTCTGGAGATCACAAAAGAGGAATGGAAGGTTAACTTTGACTATATGAAGATACTCTGCGGCATGGGTGTGCCGATGGGGCTGCAGTATTCCATTACGGCGATCGGATCTGTTATTCTGCAGACTTCCGTAAATTCCCTCGGTTCTGTGGCGGTGGCGGCTGTCACGGCGGCGGGAAAGGTCAGTATGTTTTTCAGCTGTCCTTTTGACGCGATGGGTTCTACCATGGCGACCTACGGCGGGCAGAATGTGGGAGCAAAAAAGCTGGACCGGCTGGGGAAGGGGCTGTTTTCCTGCAGCATATTGGGAATCGGCTATGCGCTGGCGGCTTTTGCGGTATTGTTTTTTGCGGGTGATGTATTCACCGGTCTGTTTGTGAATGAGGGAGGCGCAAAGATCATAGCGGACGCAAGACAGATGCTGGTCATTATGAGCGCGTTCTATATTCCGCTTGCTTTTGTCAACATCATCCGGTTTATGATACAGGGAATGGGATTCAGCGCCTTTGCGGTGCTTGCCGGCGTGTGCGAGATGGTGGCAAGGGCGCTTGCAGGGGTTTTTCTTGTCCCCGCTTTCGGTTTTACAGGGGCCTGTTTTGCCAGCCCTCTTGCATGGATTCTTGCGGATGCGTTTCTGATTCCGGCTTATATCCATGTGAGGAGAAAACTTGGAAGGATAATGGGAGAATAGCAGTGACAGTTCAGCTCCGGACTTTGCATTTACCGCAAAGCCGGGGAGAACATGCGGAACGGTCCGGCAGGGAATCAGTCCCTTGCGGCAGACGATCCGGAATGGGCGGATTCCGTAACAGAGAAGCCGGAGGCTGAACCGTTACAAATAATAAGGTTGGGCGCGTGCACATCTTGACGTACCATAATTTTCCGTGCTAGTATAAAAGCATTGACTATATGAATACGAAAAGAGGAAAAAGGTATGAAACGAAAGAAAAAAGCGGCATTCTTTCTGGCCGTGCTTTTTGCAGTGTCTCTTTGTCTGGCAGGTCCAGGCGATAGCGTAAAGGCAGAAAATACGAAAAATGTAAGGTATTATTACAATCAGCTTTCATCGGAGGCAAAGCCGGTCTATGATGCCATGTATGCGATGTATGAGCAGGGAATATTAAAAACAGGTACAGAGCGTTATGACCTTGTGGCAGGGGGCCATTTCACAAAGGAACAGCTTGCAGCATACGGCGGAAACTATGACGGCCTGTTAAAATCCTTCGGCGCGGCGCGGGATGCTTTTTATGCGGATTATCCGGATATTTTTTATGTGGATTTTTCCGCTTTTTCCATTACCGTAGAAGGAAATGAGCAAAACGGCTATAGTGCTTATCTGGGCGCAAAGGATGAAAAGAGCACCTATTTTACAAAAGGTTTTGAAGATAAACAGCAGGTGGAAAAGGCACTCGGCGACCATGAGGCGAAAGTAAACGGGATTGCCCGGGACGCAAAAAAAGCGGGCACCGTGAAAGAGCAGGTGATCGCGGCGCATCAGGCCGTTATAGACAGTACCGTGTACAGAGGAGAAGATAACTGCAGCGCGGGAAACAAGGGACATATCAGAACTTCCTACGGGGCGATTGTCAAAGGGGAAAGCCTCTGCGAGGGGTATGCCAGAGCGATGAAGAGCGTTCTGGATACGATGGGTGTGGAGAGCGTTCTGGTGCAGGGGTACTATCAGGAGACGGACGGCAGTAAAAACCTGCATATGTGGAATTATGTGAAAATAGACGGAAAGTGGTACGGCATCGACGCCACGGCAAACGACGGGATGGGCGGCAGCAGCGCGGCGGATACTTATCTGCTGGCGGATGCTTCGGTGATGAAGGCGCACCATATACCGGACGGCGTCATGTCAGACGGGGGCGTCCGGTTTACCTATCCGGTGCTGGAAGGGGAGAGCGGAAGTTCTTCCGATCCGGGAACAACGGACAGTGACGGCTATAAGATCGTCTTTGATAAAGACGGCCTGTGTGTGGGATATAAAGAAGGCATGTCAAACGGGCAGAAGACCGGAATTTTCAAGGTGAGTTACCACGGTATGGGATATGAGGAGGCGGTCCGGAAGGAGGGCGTATATATTCTCTCCCGCTTTTACCAGTATATGCCGGGAACCGGTAAGGATGAGCGGGGCAACTGGGGATATTCCGATCCGAAGCCCTTTATGATGCCCCAGCTGAAGGACTCGCTGGTCCTGGAAAACGCCACAAGCCGCTTTATTGAATTTGCGGTGACAAAGGTGGCGCCGCAGGGCCCTCTCTACGGGGATGACCTGACGGTGGAGGAATTGGAAAGAAACTGGAATTTTCAGGGGACGGAACAGGATTTTCTGGTGTCAACGGGAAAACTGGAAAACCCCAACGGAAATTATGTACCGTCGCCCGGGGCAAAAAAGCTGACGCCGGGAAATAGCGGGTTTTTGATGATGGGGAATACCTATTCGATGACGGTGGAATTTAATGAAGATCTGGAGGAGTATGACGGGAAGAAGGCCGGCTATAAACTTACAGTAAGAGAGGGCTGGAGCGCCGAGGAAAACAGTAAGATCGAAAATTTTAAATGGGACGGAAAGCGCACCGTAACATTTGATTTTACGCCCAGCAAGATGCTTGCGGATAATTATGCCAACTATGATTTTCAGATTACGGGGCTTAGGGGAAAGGGAAGCCTGAAGGAGCCGGATGTTTTTACCTACAGTGTAAAGAAAAAGATATCGGTCTGTGCTTTCCGGCCCCAGGGATATTATTTTAATGTGGCGGCAAAACCGGAATTGCTTGAACCCGGCGATCTCTCCTGCAAGGGATGGGAACTGGATTCGGGAGAAAAGCTTGAGGATGTGGTGAGCAATGTGACGATCGTGGCATCAAAACCGGTGCTGAAGGTCAGCACGCCGGATGAAGAACAAAAGAAAGAGATGCTGGATAAAATAGAGGAAGAAGGAAATACGGTTCTGGAAAGCGCCACCTACAATATCGATCTGCTGATGTGCAACAAGAGTATTGTAACGACCGGCAGCAGTGTCAGAATGTCGGTGGGATTTCCCGAGGGATACGGGGCGGACACGGAGGGCGTGACCTACAAGGCGTATCATTTTATCAAAAAGAACGGAAAGATCACCGATGTGGAGGAGATTGACTGTGTTGTGACTCAGTACGGGCTGGTGATCGCCTGCAGATCCTTCAGCCCCTATGCGGTGGTTGCGGTAAAGGCAGATCAGCCGGTGAAGGATGTCAAAAAGGTTGCGGTATTGAATTCCGAGGGCGGCGAAGTCGCGGGAGATAAGATCTGCAGTCTGGAGAAGGGTAAGTCCCGGAAGGTGACGCTGAAGGCAAAGGACGGCTACTGTATCAGCAGCATTAATCTCTCAGGGAAGGAACTGGCGGTGACGGACAGCAGTTCCATGAATGTGGAGTTGTCTTATGACGGGCTCTCCTATGATGAAAATATAATGGAAGTCATATTTAAGGCCGAGAAGAAACAGGAAAATCAGACGGAGCAGAGTTCTTCCGCGGGGAATTCAGGAAGCGGAAACTCTTCCGGAACATCGGGAAGCGGCAGTTCTTCAGGGAAATCCGGCGGCAGCAGTTCTTCCGGGGCATCTGAAAAGAAGCAGGAAAACGCGCAGGCTCCGGCATCCGGCGGGACGATAACGCCGCCGGTATCTCAGGCGCCGGCGGCTCAGTCCCCGCAGACACCGGCAGCGCAGCAGAAAACGCAGACGCCGGCGGCTCCTTCAGGGAAGCAGAGCGGAAGCGGCATCCGGCAGGAACCGGCGGAAGGAACCGGGGAATACAGTATGGATGCTCCCGGGGAAGAGAGCGGCGAAGATTCTGTAAACGGGACGGAAAGCGGGGCGGCATCCCGGCCTGTGAAGGAACAGCAGGTCAGGGAGATATCAGGAGCCTGTGAGAATGCGGAAACAGAAGGGGATAAAGGCTTTTGGCTGATACTGGTATCTATTTTAGGCGTCGGCGTTCTGGGAATGGCGGGCCTTGTGATCGCCCACTCCATAAAGAAATTCGATTAAAAAGAAGGCAATATATCGGAAAGGTCGGGATATAAGATGAGAGAGGGAAGCATAAAGACAAAAATCATACGTTGTGTCATGGCGGTTTCCATTGTGATCGTATGTCTGATCACGTCTTTTATGGTGGCTGCCAGCTTTGACACAACGGATCATACCATGTTTAATACGATGGAGCCTATGGCAAAGATCGCGTCGCAGAATGTCAGTTCCAATCTTCATTTGCTGACAGAGAGGATCTATCAGCTCTCCGAGAGCACGGAAGTGGAGGAGATGCTGGCTTCGGGAAAGGAGTCTCCGGAGATGGAAGTATTTCTGGAGGGGGAGGCGAACAAGGTGGAATTTGTCTGGATCGGTATTTACCATACGGACGGCAGCAAATCCACAGGATACGGAAATGCCCCTGCCGATATTTCAGACCGGAAGTATTTTAAGTTTCTGCAGGAGACCGGGAATATCGTTATAGGGGAGCCTGCGCTGCAGGATGATATCATCCAGCTGGCAGTGGGGATTCCGCTGAAAACGGAGGAGGAAACAGTATATTATCTGGTCGGGAGTTATAAGTATGATATCCTGAATGACGTGCTGAGCAATATGAACCTGGGAGAAACAGGTACGGCGTACATTGTGAATGAAGAGGGGCAGATCGTCGGCGATAAGGAGATGCAGAACATTGAAAAGAAAATGAATGTGTATGATATGTATCCCGGTTCAAAGAGCGAAGAAATGTATAAAAAGGCGATAGGCGGGCAGACCGGCTCTCAGAAGATCTCCTTACATAATACACCCCATTATGCGGCATATTCTCCGATTCCGGGAACGCTGTGGACGCTTGTGATAGATGTTCCGGTCAAGGAATTTAAGGCAAGAAGCGTTACGGCGGCGGTGCTTGGCGTAATACTTGCGGTGGTTGTCCTGTTGATCGGACTGACAGTGGTAACACGTATGGTATCGGAGCTGACAGATCATTTAAGGGCAGCGACGGGGCGGATCGAGGCGCTCTCGAAGGGCGATCTGGCGTCGGCTGTGTATACGGCAAAAACCGGTGATGAAATAGAAGTGCTTACCTCGGCTCTTTCCAGAACGGTGGAGCAGCTTAACAGTTATATTTCCAATATCAATTATGTGCTGGGCGAGCTTTCCGGCGGCAATTATACGGTGAAGACAACGGGAGAATACAGCGGTGATTTCGCGGCGCTGAAAGAGGCGCTGGAAGTCATTACGGATTCCCTGAACCGGAACATGGAGGCGATGCGGGATACCGCCCGGAAAGTGGCGCAAAATACGGATGTGGTGGCGGAGCGTACAGAGCAGATGCAGCAGGATTCCGGGGAGCAGACCGAAGCCGTAAGGCGCCTGAACGAAAGTACAAACCGGATCGTATCCAATATTGAAACGATCGTTGACAGCGCGAAGCGGGTGAAGGAATGTTCCGAAGCGACAGAGGGTAAAGTGTCGCAGGGCAATAGGGAGATGGCGGGACTGATCGCCAACATGGATGAGATCAGCACAAATATGAACGAGATCCGGCAGATCAGCGGCATGATAGAAGGGATCGCGGCACAGACAAATCTCCTGTCCCTGAATGCCTCTATCGAGGCGGCGAGAGCCGGGGAACAGGGAAAGGGCTTTGCGGTGGTGGCGGAGCAGGTGAGAGAGCTGGCGGTGCAGTCCGCGAATGCTTCCGCACAGACAACGGAGATCATTAAAAACACTTCCGGCACGATACAAAAAGGTGTGGAAGCGGCGAAGGCCATGGAGGCATCCCTGCTCGAGATCGCTGAAAATACGTCCCGCTTCTCCGAGATCACCGATGATCTGGAACAGGTGATCGTGGAACAGAAGGCGGCTGCGGGGGATGTGAAATCGGATCTGGAATCGGTGGAACAGATCGCGGAAGGCAATGCGGATACGGCAATGCAGACAAGCGCCGCCTGTGAAGATTTTACGAAACAGGCGCAGACGCTGACGGAACTGGTATCTCAGGTAAGAATCAGGAATGCGTAAGGAGGTTTGCGGAAAATGTGGAAGAAAAAGCTGGTATTATTGTCTGTGATGATGCTTGGTCTGGGGCTGACAGGCTGCGGCAACGCCGGGGGAGCAATGAAAAACGGCTATTATACGGCGGAGATGGAAGACTACGATTATGGATGGAAGGAATATGTTTGTATTTTTGTCAAAAATGATACGATCGTTTCCGTTGAATTTAACGCGAAAGATCCGAGCGGTTTTATCAAAGCCTGGGATAACGCCTATATGGAAAATATGAAGCCGGTTTCGGGGACTTATCCGAACGAATATACCCGTCTGTACGGAACCAGCCTGCTGGAGTCCCAGGATATCGAGGCGGTGGATACCGTCACCGGCGCGACACATTCCGGCAATAACTTTTATAAGCTGGTGAGCGCGGCGATGGAGCAGGCGCGGGAAGGGGATTCCGAAGTCGCTGTGGTCAGATAAAAGACAGATACGGCGATGTTGTCTGAGGGCCGGATAAACTTAGGTTTTGCCAGAAAGGATATTTCCCGGTTGCAACAAAAGGGCAGATGTTTTATACTAAAGTTACGATGAAAGGACATCTGTACCGGGCGGCGAAGCGCTGCGGACGGTGCGGGATGAGAAACGGAGGAAACGCATTATGAGTCATCAAAATTTATCTGCGGCAGAAGCGCTTGAAAAACTGAAAGAGGGAAATCAGCGCTATCTGACGGCGGCAGCAAATCCGGGGGATGTTTCTCCCGCGATCAGACAGTATACCTGTGAAAACGGGCAGAGCCCCTATGCGGTGGTGATCACCTGTTCGGATTCCAGAGTGATCCCGGAGAGTATTTTTTCCGCAGGGATCGGTGAACTGTTTACCATCCGTGTGGCAGGGAATGTGATGGACAATCATCAGATGGGCAGCGTGGAGTACGCGGCGGACCATCTCGGCACAAAACTGGCGGTGGTGCTCGGCCATACAAACTGCGGCGCGGTGGGCGCGGCGGTGAGCAGTGATCCCGGCGGCTTTGTAAAATACATAACCGATGAGATCAAAAAAGCCATCGGGGATGAAAAAGACCCGGTGAAAGCAAGCTGTTTAAATGTACAAAACAGTGTGGCTGCTATCCGGGACAGCCTGAAGGAGATGGTGGAAAAAGGCGGGCTTACGGTGTGCGGAGCCCTTTACCATATCGACAGCGGCGAAGTGGAATTTCTGGACTGATAAAAGGTAAATGAAAGTATGTATCTGACTGAAAGCCGGGTATGATATATTCCGGTGATTCCGGAAAAGAATATGAATGACAGGAGGCTGTTGCAAAATAGCAGGCGCTTACAATATATGGTACGGGTATTTGCAGACCGTATCCGTATATTGCAGGGTATCTGCATTGTGCAACAGCCCTTTTTATGAGATGGCCCGGATAAATCTTTCCGGGAGGTATCCGGCATGATATCTCCCGGACCGGTTTCTTTTACAAAAGGATATTGCGCCGTAAAAGCAGGGTATGGTACAATGGGCATCGGCGTGTGTCGGGGCATACCTGCATGTATCGGCGTGGTACTGACGTGCATTGGCATGTATCAGTGCGTACCGGCGTGTGTCGGGGTATAGCGGCGCATATGTGTGCATTTCATGCATGGAGTGCCGAACATCGGGCGCGGGTTTGTCATATAATATTAAAGATATGTCAAAATGAGGAGATTTTAGATGAAAAATACATATCAGAAAACAATTTATGCCTGTTTTACCGGCTATATCGTGCAGGCGGTGGTGAATAATTTTGTGCCGCTTTTGTTTCTGACTTTTGAGAAGGCTTATCAGATCCCGCTTGGGCAGATTACGATGCTGATCACGTTCAATTTCGGCGTGCAGCTTCTGGTGGATCTGGTCTCTGCCGGCCTGGTGGATAAGATCGGGTACAGGGTATCGGTCGTATTTGCCCATGTTTTTTCGGCGGCGGGGCTGCTTGGGCTGACCATCCTGCCGGATGTCATGCCAAGCGCTTTTGGCGGACTTTTGATCGCGGTGACGCTGTATGCCATCGGCGGGGGTCTGATCGAGGTGCTGATCAGCCCGATCATGGAGAGCTGCCCCACCGACAACAAGGAAAAGGCGATGAGCCTGCTGCATTCCTTTTACTGCTGGGGGCATGTGGGCGTTGTCCTGATCTCCACGCTGTTCTTTAAACTGTTCGGGATCGAAAACTGGAAGGTGCTGGCGCTTGTCTGGATGCTGATTCCGGTCGTCAACGGGATCGTCTTTATGAAAACGCCGATCGCTTCTTTGATGGAAGAGGGAGAGAGCGGGATGTCTCTGGCGGAGCTGCTGAAGGAGAAGGTGTTCTGGGTTCTGATGGTCATGATGGTCTGTGCCGGAGCCAGCGAGCAGGCGGTGAGCCAGTGGGCGTCCACTTTTGCCGAAAAGGGACTGGGTGTCAGTAAGACTGCGGGAGATCTGGCAGGGCCGATGGCTTTTGCAATCCTGATGGGGCTGGCAAGGGCGTTTTACGGGAAATTCGGGGATAAGATCGATCTGGATAAGTTTATGCTGGGAAGCGGCGGGCTGTGTATCATTTCCTATCTGATGATCTCTCTGGTGCCCTCTCCGGTGCTGTCCCTTTTGGGCTGCGGGATCTGCGGGCTGTCTGTGGGCATTATGTGGCCGGGATCTTTCAGCAAGGCTTCGGCGCGCCTTAAAAAGGGCGGAACGGCGATGTTTGCGCTGCTGGCGCTGGGCGGCGATCTGGGATGCTCCGGCGGGCCTACGCTGGTGGGATATGTGGCAGGACTGTTTTCGGAGGATTTAAAGAGGGGAATTCTGGCGGCGGTGGTTTTCCCCGTGCTGCTGGTGGCTTCGATTCTGGTGATGAAGCCGGGGAGGGAAGCGGCAGGCCGGCAGCATTTCTGACAAAATTGTCATATCTTTTCAGTTCTCCTGTCAGGATACTGTAAGATGTATCTGTTACAATAGAATAAAAACCAGGGGATATGCGGAACTGGAATCAGCATATATCCGTACAGTGCATAAGATGATTTACTGATGTATGACAGCAGTAAATCATCTTCGGCAGTCATGTGCCGGGAGGGGATATGCGGAACTGGAATAGGAGGAACCATGATCATATGAAAATACTGGAAACAAAAGATCTGAAAAAATATTACGGCAAAGGCGATACGCAGGTCAAGGCTTTGGACGGCGTGGATCTTAGCATAGAGGAAGGGGAGTTTGCCGCAGTGGTGGGAACTTCCGGTTCGGGGAAGTCCACGCTTCTCCATATGCTGGGCGGACTGGACTATGCCACATCCGGCATGGTGACAGTGGCGGGGAAAAAGATTTTTGATCTGAATGAGAATGACCTGACGATCTTCCGCAGACGCCAGATCGGTTTTATCTTTCAAAGCTATAATCTGGTGCCGATCTTAAGCGTTTATGAGAATATTGTTCTGCCGATGGAACTGGACGGCAGAAGGGTAGATAAGAATTTTCTGAATAGGATCGTGCAGATCCTCGGGCTGGAGCAAAAGCTGGATAACCTGCCGGGGCAGCTTTCCGGCGGCCAGCAGCAGAGGGTGGCGATCGCCCGGGCCCTTGTGACAAAGCCGGCGATCGTTCTGGCAGATGAACCGACAGGAAATCTGGACAGCAAAACAACGCAGGAAGTGCTGGGGCTTTTAAAGCTGACCGGTGAGCAGTTCCATCAGACTATTGTGATGATCACCCATAACGAGGCGCTGGCACAGCTCAGTGACAGGATCATTCATATTGAGGACGGCAGGATCGTTAATGATTATGTAAGAAATGACAGAACCGGACGGGCGGATAAGGAGGTGCGCATATGAGAAACAATAACGGTGCATCCATCCGCAAATTGTCCGGCAGGAGTCTGAAAAACAACAGGATGCGCAATATATTTGCGGTTCTTGCCATCGCGCTGACCGGCATTTTGTTTACGGCGGTCTTTTCTCTGACAAGCGGCGCCATGCAGGTCATACAGGAAGATACCATGCGGGAGGTCGGCGGTCGGTTTCATGCGGGAATAAAGGCGGCGACAACCGAGCAGTATGAAAAGACAGCTTCCGATCCGCTGGTGGAAAAAAGCAGTTATACGATTGCGCTCGGTATAGCGGACAATATCATAAAACGTCAGGCGGAGATCCGGTTTACACCGGATGAAAGCGTACTGCCGGATCTGTTCATTACACTGGAAGAGGGACATATGCCGGCTGAGGCAGACGAGATCATTGTGGATACTTATGTATTTGATGAACTGGGACTGCCCTGCGCGCTGGGGGAAAAGATACCGCTGCGGTTTTCCTTTATGGGGGAGATGGTGGAGGAGGAGTTTGTCGTATGCGGCTGGTACAGAGGCGATGCCATTGCCCATGCCAGCGAACTTTTTGTGTCGGAACAATACTGGACAAAGTTAAAAGGTTCTTATACGGATGAAGATTTTCTGAAATGGAGGGAAATACATCCGGAGGATGACGGCGCGGGGCTGCTTGCAGGCAATTTTTATTTTGAAAATCCGCACAATCTGGAGGAAAAGATTCGGACAGTCATTCAAAACGCAGGGTATGAGCCGGAGAGCGAGCTGGCATACGGGGTGAACTGGGCCTATATGAGCAGCCGTGTGGAAGCGGTGGACCCTTTGATGGCAGCTATTCTGGCGGGGGCGGTTATCGTGATCCTGCTCACCGGTTATCTGATCATTTAAAATATTTTTTAGATATTCGTGATCAGCGATATCCGGTTTTACGGGCTTTTAAAGACCATCGGAACAACGAAAAAACAGATCCGCAGACTGATAAGGCGGCAGGCGTTTATGCTGTCTATAGCGGGGATTCCCATTGGGCTGCTTGGAGGTTTTGGCGTCGGAAAGCTTCTTTTGCCTTTTATGCTGGGCATGGCGGATGTCTATGCGGGAATGGATATCTCTTTGAAATGCAATCCCTGGATTTTCCTGTTCGGTGCGGGATTTTCCGCTTTTACCGTTTATCTGAGCAGCAGGAAACCGGGGAAGATAGCAGGAAGCGTCTCTCCGATCGAAGCGGTCCGGTATGTGGAAAGCGGCGGGAAGAAAAAGATATCGGAGAGAAAAAAGAAGAAAACACAAAAGGATCGCGGCCGCTTTCATGCCTTTTCCATGGCCCTGTCCAATCTGGGAAGGAACAGACGGACCAGCGCTGTTGTCATATCGGCAATTTCTCTGAGCATGATCCTGCTGACGCTGGTCATGACTGCCGTGGGAAGTTTCCGGCTGGATGATTATCTGGGAGACCGGATCGTTGGTGACTTTATGCTGGGAAATATCGGTGTGATGTCACCGGCATCGAGGAGCGGCGATACGGAGATAGCGCCTGCATTCCTTTCCCTGGCGGATCAGCAGGAGGGCGTGGAAGGAAAAACGGAAATGTGGATCAGGCACGGGTCTTTTCTGCGGCTTGATCAGGAGGCGGCAGCGCAGTTAAAGGAACTGGATGAACAGGGAAAGCTTCGACGGACCGCCTATTCGGTGGATGAGCTGGAGAAGATGCTGCGCGGGGAGAAAGACTTTAACGGCCGGTTTTACGCCTACAGCGAAGAACTGCTCTCCAATCTGGAGGTGCTGGAAGGAACGCTGGATATCGACCGGTTTATGTCAGGGGATTACATTCTGCTGACACAGATATTGGGAGAGGAAATGGTGCCGGCGGAGGAACATATCTATCATCCCGGCGATAGCGTGACGGTGTTAAGCTGCGGGGAGGATTCTGTTTTACGAGAGGTCAGGGACGCATCAGGGGAAGTGATCGATATTGTCTATGAAGATCTTGTTGAAAAGGAGTATGAGGTAATGGCGATCGTGCAGATTCCATACAGTATGGATATCCACAGACACGGTGCGAATGTCTGCGACGTGGTAGTGCCGCTGTCGGAATTTGACAAAGAGGATGCACATACCGGTCTCTTTGCCGCAGCCTATCAGGTGGCAGAGGAAAAACGGGCGGCTTTTGAGGCGGCGCTGCAGGCTTATGCGGAAAAAGACCCTGAGATGTGGTATGTGAGCAAAGCGTCTCTGCAAAAAGAGTTTGACGATATGGTGAGGATCGTTGCCGTGATCGGTATTGCCCTTGCCGCCGTGATCGCCCTGATCGGCATTTTGAATTTTATCAATGCCATGATTACGGAGGTGATCTCGAGAAAACGGGAGTTTGCCATGCTGCAGAGCATCGGTATGACCAGCGGGCAGTTACGTAAAACGCTTGTATTTGAAGGGCTCAGCTATGTTATTATTTCCGGCGCGGTAAGCGTGGTGCTGGGAAGCTTTTTCTCCTGGGGTATCCTGAATGCGCTGAATCATGTGATCCTGTTTTTTGAATATCGTTTCCAGATCCTGCCCTTTGTGATCATCCTGCCGGTGCTTATGCTGGTATCCGTGCTTGTGCCGATGTTTGCTTTTAGGTGTATCGGGAAGAGGAGTATTGTGGAAAGGCTGCGGGAAGGAGAGTAGGAGAGATGCCCCCGAAGGTTCCGGATATCGGAACATTCGGGGGCTGTTTTTATTTCCTGTTAGTTAGTTGATGCTTAATCCGGCGCTTGCATATCCTGCGATCGTATTGAGTAAAGATATACCGCTCGCTGTCGCTGAAAATACCAGCATAAGCCGTGTCCGGGCCGTTACCGGGATATTGAGTCCTGTAAGCGAGCCGTTTAACAGCGTGCCGACGGATATCAATCCGGTAAGTGAGGGTGTCAGGTTTATCAGTGTTCCTGCAATCGGAGAAAATACGTTATTCGGTGTTGCCGACTGATAGATCTGTGCCCTTACCGCAACAGTGGAACCCACTAGGGAGAGAGCCGCTGTTGTGCTGAAGAATGCGCTGAATGAAGTAATGATACCTGCGCGCGGAACCTGGAATGCAAAGTTGGAAAGCGTTCCCGCGGCGTTTGTGATATCGATCGTGGAGCCGAGGAGCGTAAGGCCCTGTGCGCTGCTCCCGAAGCCTATAAAGGCAGGGATGCCCGCCAGCCCGCCGGCGATCGTTGTCAGAGAGATCGGGAGTCCCGATGCATACGGAATGATCGCTCCGGTGCCGGGAACGCCGTCCGCGCCGGTAGGACCGGTGGCGCCTGTAGGACCGGGAACGCCGTCCGCACCTGTAGGACCGGTGGCGCCTGTAGGACCGGGAACGCCGTCCGCGCCAGTAGGACCGGTGGCACCTGTAGGTCCGGTAGCGCCAGTGGATCCGGTAGCGCCGGTGGGACCGGTAGCATCGGTAGGTCCTACGGCGCCGTCAGCACCGGTAGGTCCTACAGCGCCGTCAGCACCGGTAGGTCCGGTAGCGCCTGTAGGTCCGGTAACGCCATCAGCGCCAGTGGGTCCAGTAGCGCCAGTGGGTCCGGTAGCGCCGGTGGGATCACAACATCTCTTGAAATCGTCAGGAAATCGTTGTATTCTTTTTATATATGGTACTGCCGGTTTAAAATCCGGACAGTATTGTATGGCGGTATCATATTTCATGCCGGACGGAACCAGCGGCAGAAGAGAGTCGCGGCAGGTTCAAAGTTATGATCCAGCAGCAAAGCAAGGGAAAAAGAAAGCGAGGAATGGGGCTATGGACAAAAGTAAAGAAATCAGGAAACTGTGCGAGGAGAAGCAGATCCGCATGATCGACTTTAAGATGACGGACATCGACGGGCGCTGGCGGCATATCACGATACCGGTGGAGCGGTTCGATGAGAATACTTTTGTGTACGGAATCGGCTTTGATGGTTCCAACTACGGATATGTGCCGGTCGAGAAGAGCGACATGGTATTTCTGCCGGATCCGGATACGGCTTATGTAGATCCGTTTGCGGAGGTGCCGACACTGACCATGTGCGGAAATGTGTGTGTGATCGGAAAAGAGGAAAATAAGCCTTTTGACCAGTATCCGAAGAATGTTTCCCTGCGGGCGGTGGAATACATGAAGGAGAGCGGCATTGCAGATACCATGGTGATCGGGCCGGAATTTGAGTTTTATCTGTTTGATACGGCGCGTTTCGAGGTGTCGCCGAGACAGTGCGGCTACCAGATCGACACCAGACAGGCGGCATGGAATATGAGCCTTGATAGCCGGGGAAATAACGGTTATGAGGTGCCCCATCAGGGCGGTTATCATGTGGCGGCGCCGCAGGATGTGGGGTATGATTTGAGAAGCCGTATCTGCATGGAGATGGAAGACTGGGGCATCAAGGTAAAATACCATCATCATGAGGTGGGCGGTCCGGGCCAGATGGAGATTGAGGTGGAACTGGCGGATATGCCCGAGATGGCTGATAATACTATGATCATCAAATATATCATCAAAAATATGGCGGCAAGGGAGGGAAAGACCGCAACCTTCCTGCCAAAGCCAATCTATCAGGAGGCAGGCAGCGGGATGCATGTACATATGCTGCTTAAGAAGGACGGAAAGCCGTTATTCTATGATGAAAACGGTTATTCGGGTTTAAGCAAGACGGCGCATTATTTTATCGGCGGCCTGCTGACTCACATTGCTTCTTTATGTGCTTTTACCAATCCTTCCACCAATTCCTTCAAGAGGCTGGTGCCGGGATATGAGGCGCCGGTGACGATCGGCTATGCCACATCCAACAGAAGCGCGGTGATCCGGATTCCCGCTTACGCGAAATCACCGGAGACAAAGCGGTTTGAACTGCGCAATCCCGATGCCACGGCGAATCCTTACTATGCTTACGCGGCGATCCTGATGGCGGGGCTGGATGGTATCGAAAAACAGATCGATCCTGCGGCAATGGGCTGGGGACCTTATGATTTTAACCTGTATACGCTTTCCGCGAAGGAGCAGAAAAAGATAAAGGGTCTGCCGAAAACGCTGGATGAGGCGTTGGATGCACTGGAAGCGGACCATGATTATCTGACAAAGGGCGGCGTATTCCCCGAGCGGCTGATCGACGTCTGGATTGCACGGAAACGTGCGGAAGCGAAGAAGGCGGGTGAGATTCCGACGCCGGCGGAGTTTGCGATGTATTATGATCTGTAAGGGGACTTTTGGATGCGGCGCTGCAGTGTGGCAGGTATGCAGAACCGGCAGGGAAAGTATTCCGGATGGAGTATGGAATCCTGTTTTGTGAAAAAGGGATATCGGCAGATCAACTGAAAAGAGCGGCAGCTTGAGCCTGCCGCTTTTTTTCATCATATAGGAAAGTTCGTCCTATATGACAAGCCCTCCGGGGGATGCGCACTGTGCACATAAGGGAAATGGCTGCTGTCGCAGCCGTGCTTCGGCGCGAGGGTGCGTTTTGACATAAGTTTGTCATTTGGTTTTTGACTGTGTTGCGGGAGATTCAGGAGGCGAGGCTTCCCCTGTTCATTACCCGGCGGAAAATGCTGTCAAAGTCCTGTCGGTTGTGGAAAATCAGTTCGATCTCGCTGATCCGGCCGTTGATCAGGGAGATCGGAAGAAGGTTTTCCTGAATGCCCTGTTGTGTCAGGGGTGTTCTGGAGCCGCTTTTCTCATCCACAAATTCTACTTCGCCCTGGCATGCAGCCAGCTTTTTGAAAAAATTACAGGTGTTATTAATATTATAGATCTTCATACAGATTCCTCCTCTCGATGGGTTAAAATTTGTTTTATTTTTTATGGAAGCAGTATTATGCTTTCCAAGTTTTCTAAGGATGCTTTGTTATATTTTGCTGATACTCCATTAGTTTATTTCGGGGCAGTTTATATTTTGTGATTATTATTTTATGTTTCATATTTTCGGTTTCATATTTTCCGTTTATATTTTCCGTTTATATGTTATAAGTGGCATCCTTGTTCTGTTTATGATATGATTATATAGAAAAATTGGCGTTAAAAAAATAAATATAAAGACAAAAGATGGCACTATACAGCCAAAAAAAGAGAAAGGTTGGCGATATAATGATATTCGGGCTGAGACTGAATGATAATCTGGAAGAAGATGTGACACATCCTGTGGAAGGGTTTCCGCATATGTTTGACTGTGATGAGGTGGCGCGCCAGCCAGGCGGTTTTGTTCCCTGGCACTGGCATGCGGATGTGGAGTTTATGTGGATGGTGCAGGGCGGAATGCGGGTGGATACGAGCAATCATTCCTTTGCGCTTTATGCGGGAGAGGGCGCTTTCATCAATTCCAATATGCTTCATTATAAGGAACCGCTGCCCGGGATCGCGCCGATGTCCTTGAATCAGCTTTTTGATGTACAGCTTCTGGCAGGCGGACATAAAAATGTATTTGAACAGAAATATATTACGCCTGTTATTGAATGCAGGGAACTGGAGGCACTGGTCTTTCGTCCGTCAGAGGCGAGGCAGAGGAAGATCCTTGAGTTACTGCGCCATTCCTATGACGCGGCGGAGCAGGGGGAGTACGGGTATGAGTTTACGGTGCGAAATGACCTGTCCTCCATGTGGTGCCTGCTTTGTCAGGAGGCTGCGCCTGTGATTCAGGCAAAAAAGGTGGTGCGCTCTCTGGGGGAGGAGCGTGTCAAAAAGATGATGCTCTATATCAGGGATCATTACAGTGAAAAAATTTCGTTAGAGCAGATCGCGGCGGCGGCGAGCATCAGCGAGCGGGAATGTCTGCGCTGCTTCCATGATATGCTGAATACGTCACCGTTTGGTTACCTGATGGATTATCGCGTGAGGCGGGCAGCGGATCTTTTGCGGGAAACGGACAGGACGGTCACGGATATTGCCTATGCCTGCGGTTTTTTCGGAACCAGTTATTTTGGAAAAGTGTTTAAAAAGAGTATGAACTGTACGCCGGGGCAGTACAGGGAGCTTTATCGGGAAACCGGGAAGGGATGAGGGGGGAAAGGTTTATGACGGATATCCTGCGGAAAAAGGAGAGTGGG
>Ga0137308_101772_pt1 | contig 18234 bp, 17 predicted proteins | sample Inofrocosms_June_FD_97181 | JGI IMG/M metagenome (GOLD analysis project Ga0137308, IMG submission 97181) | Mouse cecal microbial communities from Vienna, Austria - N-Acetylneuraminic and N-Acetylglucosamine D2O microcosms_June | ecosystem: Host-associated > Mammals > Digestive system > Large... | reverse complement strand
TGCCGATAAACAGTATTCCATCCTTTGCCAAGGCAGCATTGAATTTCTTATAAATTTCCTCTTTTGCATCTTCTGTAAAGTAAATCAGCACATTCCTGCATACAATCAGGTGGCATCCGGAAGGATACGGGTCTTTCAGCAGGTTATGCTCCTTAAACTCTACCTGGCGCTTGATTTCGTCGGCAATCTTATAAGAATTGCCTACTTTGGTAAAGTATTTCTTCTTAAACTCTGGCGGCACTGCAGCAATGCTCTTTTCATTATAAAGGCCAAGCCTTGCCTTATCCAGCACCTGCTTATCAATGTCGGTTGCGGTAATCTTAATCTGGTTCAGCGGAAGGTGCTTGGAGAGGGCCATTACCAAGGAATATGGCTCATCCCCTGTGGAACATGCAGCGCTCCAGATTTTCAGGCTCTTCCCAAACCGCTGGACTAATGCCGGGAACACCTCTTTATCCAGAATCGCCCACTGCTCCGGGTTCCGGTAAAACTCAGATACATTGATTGTAAGGAAATTGACAAACTGCTCAAATTTCTCCGCATCCTTTTTTATCAATGCTACATAGTCTTTATAGCTTGTAATACTGTTCTTAGATATCAGCGTTTCAATCCTGCGCTTCATCTGTTTCTCTTTGTAAGCATTCAGGTCAATCTTAGTCAATGCAAAAATATCTTTTTTGAAATCCTCATATCCAACCATGACGGCTTCCCCTATTCTTCTACAGATTCTTCTGCTGCGCCTTCCTGCACATCCCCTGACGGAACCAGCAGGGCTTTCATGCTAAGGCTGATTTTCTTGTCATCCTCGTTGAAATCCACAATCTTAGCTTCAATTTCCTGGCCGATGCTCAATACATCTGCCGGCTTTTCTACATGTTCTTTTGAAATCTGGGAAACGTGCAGCAGTGCGTCCACGCCGGGGGCAAGCTCCACAAATGCGCCGAAATCTGTCATCCTGGCAACTACGCCTTCCACAATATTGCCTACAGCATATTTAGAAGCTGCGTCCTTCCATGGGTTCTCATCCTCAAATTTCATGCTCAGGGCAATCTTGTTGTCATGGATATCTTTAATAAATACCCTGACTACTTCGCCAACCTTGAAAACCTTCCTTGGGTTCTCTACCCTTCCCCAAGACATTTCGGAAATGTGCAGGAGCCCGTCTGCCCCGCCCAAGTCAATAAATGCACCGAAATCCGTTACATTCTTTACAGAGCCTTCCAGGACATCGCCAATATTGATCCTCTCAAACAGGGCTTTCTGCAGTTCTGCCTTCTTAGCAAGCAAAAGCTGCTTCCTGTCCCCAATAATCCTTCTCCTGCGGGGGTTGAATTCTGTAATCACAAATTCGATTTCCTGGTCTTTGTACTTGCCTAAATCCTTCTCGTATGTATCGGATACCAGGCTTGCAGGAATAAAAATCCTTGCTTCGTCGATTACTACGCCAAGGCCGCCTTCCAATACCTGCGCTACTTTTGCAGTAAGCACTTCCTGCGCGTTGAAAGCTTCTTCCAGGCGCTTGCTGCCCTTCTCTGCTGCAAGGCGTTTGTAGGTCAGCATTACCTGCCCTTCGCCGTCATTTACCTTAAGGACCTTTGCTTCCATGGTGTCGCCCACGGATATCATGGTAGTCAGGTCAACGTTCGGTTCGTTTGTATATTCATTCCGGGTAATGATTCCATCGGATTTGTAACCAATATTTAAGATGATCTCGTCTGGCTTCACATCAATAACGGTACCTTCGACTACCTCTCCATTCCTTATTGTTTTAAATGATTCTTCCAGCATTTGTTCAAAACTCATTTCTGACATTTTTTTGAACCTCCTCAATAATTTTGTTTGGGGTAGAAGCCCCTGCGGTAATACCTACGTTATTAATGGACCGTAATTCAGAGAAATCCAAATCTTTCAGTGTCTGTATATAGTAAGTATTTTCACATTCTTTTTTACATATTTCAAATAGTTTCTGCGTGTTGGAACTGGCCTTCCCGCCAATCACAACCATGGCGTCCACCCGGCCTGCAATCTCCTTGGCCTCTGCCTGCCGTTCCTGGGTCGCATTGCAAATCGTATTTAAAACAATTATATCATAACCTTTTTTTTCGATAATTTCAACTAGTTCTTTAAATTTCTTGTTGTTAAATGTCGTCTGGGCAACGATACATACCCTTTTTTTCTCTTTTATGGAGAAATTTTCCGCTTCTTCTTCTGTGGAAACCACTGTAGTCGCCCCAATGTTATGGCTCCACCCTTGAATCCCCTCCACCTCCGGGTGGCTGCTGTTGCCAATAATTACCACATGGCAGCCTTCCTTGCTGTACTGTTCCACAATCCGGTGGATTTTCAGCACGAAGGGGCAGGTGGCGTCCACATAGGGGATCCCTTCCGCCTCCAGCAGCCCATAAACCTCCTGGCCTACGCCGTGGGAACGGATAATGACGGTTCCATCTTTGCAGTTTTTCAGTTCTTCCAGCGTTCCCACTACCCAGACGCCCTTCTGGCTTAAATCATTTACCACTTCTTCATTGTGTATGATTGGCCCATAAGTATAAATCCTGCCTGTTCCCTGCCCTGCCTGCTCATAGACAGTGTCTACCGCACGTTTTACGCCAAAGCAGAACCCGGCGGTCTTTGCTAAAACCACTTCCATTATCATTGGCTCCTTTTAATTGGCTCCTTTTACCAGCCTTAAGATTTCCTCCGTGACTTCCTGGGGCGTCATGGAGGAGCTGTCGATCAGGACGGCATCCTCTGCCTGCCGCAAGGGGGAAACCTCCCGGTTCATGTCCTGTTCATCCCGTGCCTTGATATCCCTGCAGATTTGCTCCAGTTCACAGTCTGCGCCTTTTTCCTGCAGCTCCAGAAACCTGCGTTTCCCCCTTGTTTCCACGCTGGCAGTCAGGTAAACCTTTACCTGGGCCTCCGGCAGCACGCAGGTGCCGATATCCCGCCCATCCATAACCAGATCTGTGGTGCGCGCCAGTTCCCGCTGAAGCTGCGTCAGCTTTTCCCGGACTTTCGGGTAAATGCTGGTGCGGGAAGCCATGTTCCCCACTTCCTCCGTGCGTATCTGCCCATTGACATTTTCCCCGTTTAAAAATACCTGCTGCTCCCCGTTTTCGTTGGAAAGTGTGACGGTAATCCGGCTGCAGGCGCCGCTGACTGCCGCTTCATCCTCTGGGGAAATCCCTTCCCGCAGGAAAAACAATGCCATTGCCCGGTACATTGCACCGGTGTCCACGTAAATATAAGATAACTCTTTCGCTACTTTCTTAGCAATAGTACTTTTGCCTGCCCCGGCAGGGCCGTCGATTGCAATATTAAATGCCATATTCCTTTCCATTCCTTCCGCTTCTGTTTAGCACAAAACAATCTAGTTTTTGGCTGGCGCTTGTTCCTGCAAGGCATCCGGTGGACCATGCAACCTGCAGGTTAAAGCCCCCGGTCAGCGCGTCTAAGTCCAGCACCTCCCCGGAAAAATACAGGCCTGGCACCAGCCTGGATTCCATGGTGGAAGGGTTGATTTCTTTGACGGAAACACCCCCTCTGGTAATAACTGCCTCCTGGAAACCACGGAACTGGATAACCGTCAGCGGGAAAGCCTTCATTAACTTTGCGAAGCTTTGGCGTTCCTCTTTGGTGACTTCATTCACTTTCTTTTCTGGATCTATGCCGCTTAAGGCTACGATAACGGGAATCAGTTTGCTAGGGAACAGCTTCTGGACCCCGTTTTTAAACTGCCGGTTCCTGTTGTCCTCAAAGTCCCGCAGGATGCGCTTATCAAGCTGTTCCACGGACAATGCAGGCTTTAGGTCGATTTCCATTTGTAGGGGCATTTGCTCCATATAATCGTTAATCCTGCCGCTTGCGCTTAAAACCAGGGGGCCGCTGACGCCGAAATGGGTGAACAGCATTTCCCCAAAATCCTCATAAATTGTTTTGCTTCCATGCCTGATGCGCACCGTGACATTCTTAAGGGACAGGCCCTGCAGATCTTTCACCCAGGGTTCTGCCGTTTCAAAAGGCACAAGGGAGGGCCGCAGCTCTGTCACCGCATGGCCTAATTCCCGGGCAAAACGGTAGCCGTCCCCAGTGGAGCCTGTGGAACAGTAGGAGCATCCCCCGGTGGCAATGATTACGGCGTCTGTGTGCAGGATTGTCCCATCAGACAGGCGGACGCCTGTAACATGGGGTTCCCCGCCGCAGGCTTTTGCTGTGCCTGTTAGCACCTCCTGCACATTAGTATGAAGGCGCACCTCCACGCCTGCCTGCTGCAAAGCCTGCTGCAGGGCCCGTATTACATCGGAAGAATGGCCAGATACCGGGAACACCCTTCCGCCGCGCTCTGTCTTGGTAGCAAGGCCATGGGATTCAAAAAAGCCGATTGCCTGCAGGTTGGTGAAATGATAAAATGCACTGTAGAGGAATTTCTGGTTGCGCAGCACATGCCGGAACAAATCCTCCGTTTCACAGGCATTTGTCAGGTTGCACCTGCCTTTCCCGGTAATATAAATTTTCTTCCCAAGCTTCTCATTTTTTTCCAGCAGGAGGACTTTGTGCCCGCTGGAGGCGGCATGGGCGGCGGCCATCATGCCTGCTGCCCCTCCGCCTATTACAATTATTTTACCCATAATTTTTATCTTTACTTTCTAAAATATGATTAGGCGCCAAAAGGGTGCGCCGCCCCATGCTTCCCTTGCAGCGGCATTGCCAAAACTGTTACCCATGCTTCATATAATTAATTTCGTCATTCCCATTTATCTGGTATTCTTCCCACACCTGCTCCAGTAATTCCAGCGTTTTTGCTACTTCCCCCTGCTTCTTCATGCAGACAGCCAGAAGCAGGGCATTGATTACGCTCATAGGGGCTGTCAGGGAGTCAAGGACGGAGGACATGTCGCTCTTGGCAATCAGGTTGCAGGAGGAATACAGGTTCAAGGGGGAATGTACGCTGTCAGTAAGTGTAATGACGCTGGCGCTGCGGCTGTTTGCCAGTTCCATGGCTTTTAAGGTCCGTATGGAATATCTGGGGAAGCTGATGCCTACCATCGCATCCCCTTTGCCAATGTGGACCATCTGCTCCAGCAGCTCGCTGGAACTGCTTGTCCGGAGCAGCCGCACGTCCTCAGCCGCCATATTTAAATAAAAAGCCAAAAATTCCGCCAACGGCGCGCAGTTCCGTATGCCCAGCACGTAAATGCACTTTGCCTGGACCAGAATGTCCACGGCCATGTCAAAGGCATGTGCGTCCATATGCTCCAGCGTGTCCTGAAGCCGCCCGATATCAGACTTTAAAACGGTTTCTAAAATTTCCGGCTGGCTAATCCTGCCGTATACATCCTCCATCTGGTGGACATCATGCAGCTTGCCCTGCACCAGTTCCCCCAAGGCATGTTGGAATTCTGGGTATCCTTTGTATCCCAAATGGGCGGCAAAGCGGACCACGGTAGATTCGCTGACCCCCACTGCCTGCCCCAGCTTCGCCGCCGTCAGAAATGCTGCTTTGTCATAATTCTCTGTAATGTAAACAGCCAGGAGCCGCTGGCCTTTGCTCAGGCTCCCATACTTGCCATTAATTCTGCTTAATAAGTCTTTGGCGCTGCCCATTGATCATTCTGCCACCTTCCATTCCTTTCAGCAGACAGTCCCATGCGTCTTTTTCCCTTTCGAAAAATCCCCCCTGTTGGTGTATGATCGCCAGCAGGAGGAATTCTCCATTTCCCTTTATGAATGTCTGTCTATGTCAGCCTATACAGGGTACGCGCCGTTCTTGGTGTCTGCAATAGAAGCGTCCACCTGCGTCTGCTGTGCTTCCCTGTATTTGAAAAATTCGGTTGCTACCTGCGGGAACAGCGCGTAGGAAAGCACGTCCTCATCCTGCTGTTTCCACTGCTTCATTTCTTCTTCAATCTTATGGAGCTCCGGCTCTAACAAGTCTGCATAACGGCAGGTAATGGCGTTTTTCTTGTCCTCGCCCAATACCTTGTCGATGATTTCCGGGTTGAAAGGCTTTACAGTCTGGCCGTATTTCCCAAGCAAAACGTCCTTGGTTTCCTTGGTTGCTACCTTATAACGCTCGCCCATCAATACATTGAACACTGCCTGTGTGCCCACAATCTGGGAAGAAGGGGTAACCAATGGCGGCTCGCCCAGGTCCTTGCGCACCCGCGGGATTTCTTCCAGCACTTCCATGTATTTGTCCTCTGCGTTCTGCTCCTTTAACTGGGATACCATGTTGCTGAGCATGCCGCCCGGCACCTGGTAAAGCAAGGTCTGGATATCCACGCCCAGCACCTTGGGGTTCATCAGGCCGCTCTTTAATGCTTCTTCCCTCATTGGGCGGAAATAATCTGCGATTTCCTTTAAAAGCATCTGGTCGTAGCCTGGATCCATTGCAGTCCCCTTAAATGCTTCCGCCATAACCTCGGTTGCCGGCTGGCTGGTACCCAGCGCAAACGGGGACATTGCGGTGTCGATAATGTCGCACCCTGCCTCCACTGCCTTTAAGTAGGTCATAGAAGCAACGCCGGAGGTATAGTGGGTGTGGAGCTCAATGGGAAGGCTGGTGGCTGATTTCAGCGATTTCACCAGTTCTTCCGCCTTATATGGGGTCAAAAGGCCTGCCATATCCTTAATGCAGATGGAATTTGCGCCCATTTCTTCGATTTTCTTAGCCATATTTGTCCAATACTCTAAGGTATAAGCATCCCCCAAGGTATAGGAAAGGGCAACCTGCGCATGGCCTTTCTCTTTGTTGGTGGCCGTTACTGCTGTCTGCAGGTTCCTTAAGTCGTTCAGGCAGTCAAAAATACGGATAATGTCAATCCCGTTTGCAATGGATTTCTGTACGAAATACTCTACCACATCGTCCGCATACGGGCGGTAGCCCAAAATATTCTGACCGCGGAACAGCATCTGCAGTTTGGTTTTCTTAAAGCCAGCTTTTAATTTACGTAAACGCTCCCATGGGTCTTCCTTTAAGAAACGCAGGGATGCGTCAAAAGTTGCGCCGCCCCAGCACTCTACGGCATGGTAGCCTACCTGGTCCATTTTATCAATAATCGGCAGCATCTGTTCTGTTGTCATACGGGTGGCAATCAGGGATTGATGCGCATCACGTAATACGGTTTCTGTTATCTTAACCGGTTGTTTTTTCTCAGCCATGATGATTCCTCTCATTCTGCCGCTGCGCGGCTTTTCTCAGTGATTTCTATATTCCAAAAATTGCCATAAATACCCCGGCTGCTACCGCGGTACCAATAACCCCGGCAACGTTTGGCCCCATTGCATGCATCAAAAGGAAATTGGTCGGGTCTTCCTCTGCGCCCACCTTCTGGGATACGCGGGCTGCCATAGGCACTGCGGATACCCCGGCAGATCCAATCAATGGGTTTATCTTGCCGCCTGTAACCTTGCACAGTATCTTGCCAAATATAACGCCGGCTGCAGTACCGAACATGAAGGCAACCAGGCCAAGGGCTACGATTTTCAAGGTAGTCCAGTTCAGGAATGCTTCTGCGCTGGTGGTTGCGCCTACGGAAGTGCCCAGCAAAATAACTACAATATACATCATTGCATTGGACGCTGTTTCTGTAAGCTGGCGCACCACGCCGGACTCACGGAACAGATTCCCAAGCATCAGCATACCTACCAATGGAGCCGTAGTCGGAAGGATAATACATACCACTGCCGTTACTACAATTGGGAACAGGATTTTCTCTAACTTAGAAACTGGCCGCAGGTTCTGCATCTTAATGGCACGTTCCTCTTTCGTGGTAAACAGCTTCATAATCGGCGGCTGGATAATCGGCACCAAAGCCATATAGGAATATGCCGCCACGGCAATGGGACCCATCAGCCCCGTCTGCCCTAATTTCCCTGCAAGGAAAATGGAGGTAGGCCCGTCTGCCCCGCCGATAATGGATACGGCTGCCGCTGCCTTATCATTGAACCCTAACAGGATTGCCATAAAATACGCGCCGAAAATGCCAAACTGCGCCGCTGCCCCAAGCAGGAAGCTGATTGGGTTTGCAATCAGGGGGCCAAAGTCTGTCATAGCCCCTACCCCCATGAAAATCAGGGAGGGAAGGATGGACCATTCATCCATCAGATAGAAATAATGAAGTAAACCACCTACGCCATTGCTGGTTTCTTCCGGCGATGCAATAATATCCGGATAAATATTTACCAGTAACATACCAAACGCAATCGGTACCAGCAGCAACGGCTCAAATCCCTTCTTAATTGCAAGGAACAGAAACACAAATGCTACCAGAATCATGACATAATTTCCCCAGCTCAAGCTAAAGAATGCAGTCTGGTGCAGGAGGTTGGATAAAGTTTCTCCTACGTAACTCATATTTTACCTCCAATAATTAGTTGTTTAACGTTGCCAGCAATGCACCTGCTTCTACCGCCTGTCCAACGGTTACGTCAATGCTTGCCACTGTCCCGTCTTCCGGTGCGACTACAGGTGTTTCCATCTTCATTACTTCCAATACAAGGACAGTGTCGCCGCGCTTTAAGGCATCCCCTGGCTTGCTGTCAATGCTGAATACCTTCCCTGCCGCGCCTGCTTCAATCCTGACATTCCCTGCGCCGCCTGCTGCCGGAGCCGGGGCAGGCGCTGCAGCTGGGGCTGCCGGAGCTGCCGCTGGGGCTGCTGCCCTTCTGGGTGCGGGTGCTGCTGCGCCGCCTGCGCCATTTTCTTCTACAGTAACATCATAAACGTTTCCATTAACGGTAATTGTATAACTTTTCATTTTCGTGTCCTCCTGAATTTACAATTAAAATCTTCTTTTGATGGAACGCACTACAAAATCGTCTGTAGAAGTTCCGGTAGATGCTGCGATTGCCGCTGCAACCACTGCTGCCAGTTCCAGATCGTCCTGTGCTGCAATTGCTTCTTCCACTGCGGGCGGAAGGGCTGCCACAGGCGCTTTTGCCGCCGGGGCTGCTTTTTCCTCAATCCCTTTCTTTTCAAACCGGGAAAGGTACTTAAAGCTGCTAATAATCAGGCTGATTAAGATCAGCACTGCAAATACCACGCCCATCCCCATTAAGGTGTTCAATGCCGCGTTCGTCATTTTCTCCCCAAGGGTCTGCACTGCGTCTACAGTAATGTCCTCAAGCTGCATATTATGGTAGGTGTATACATAAGTCAAAAGAACCGGGCGGTCCTTAAAGATAATTTCCTGCTCGCAGGTCAGGGTCTTGCCGGATTTTTCCACTGTAAATTCGCCTAATTTTACAAAATCCCCAGCGCCTTTCACCGCCTCGTCCCAACGGCCGACCAAATGCTCCAGCATTTCGTCACCAGATGCCAGGTAGGACGCCTTCTCTGATTCTGACATTTCCTGCAGGACAGTAACCGTATTTTCGCATGCCCCTTTTAACTGCTCATAGGTGTAGCCATTGTAATCAACCTTGGTGGGGTCTTCTCCGCATCCTGCCAATCCAAGCATAATTAGGCACATGCTCAGAATCAGCAATATTTTCTTCTTCATAAACTTCACCTTTCTACTTTGCTACATGTTTTCTGGCCGGTTCACCTGTTCCTTTGGTATAAAGCATTTCAAATGCTGCCACTGCAAATTTCCTCGTGTCGTCCGGTGCAATCATCAGGTCAACCTGCCCCCGCCTTGCTGCTGCTTCTGCGGAAGACTGGAGCTCTCCGTATGCTTTCTTCTTCTCTGCAATCACATCTGCCGGTGCGCCGTCATACATAATCTTTGCCGCAAGCCCTGCATCCATCATGCCGATCTTGCTGCCTTCCCACGCATAGACGAAATCTGCGCCGATGGATTTGCTGTTCATCATCACGTATGCGCTGCCGTAAGCAGTCCCAACAATGATGTTTACCTTTGGCACGGTTGCCCCTGCAAATGCTGCCGTCATCCTTGCCATTGCTTTTGCAAGGTTCCGCTCGGAACACTCAGTTGCTGCAAACCCTTCCACATTTGTCAGGGAAAGCACCGGAATATCAAAAGCATCGCAGAAGCTGATAAACTCTGCCGCCTTGTTGCATCCCCTTGCAGTCAGCACGTGGTCAAAGGTTTCTGCCTTCTCGCCGTTTTCACCATACACTGCTGTGGCGTTGGCAACTGCGCCAATGGTCCTGCCGTTTAGCTGGATAAATCCTGTTACCATGTTCCTTGCAAAATCCTTTTTCGTTTCCACAAATAAATTGTTGTCGGAAATGTGGGTAAGGGCAAGGCGGGTATCCTCCCTGCACCCGGAAAGGTTCTCGCATACGCGGTTTAAGTCGTCGGTACATTCTTCTTCCCTGCCGCCTTCTGCGTTGTTGCCGGGCAGGATGCATACCAGTTCACGGATAGCGGAAAGAATTTCCTCCGTAGTGCCTATGCCGTCAATGCAGCCATTGTTGCCTGCCTGGTATTCTGCGCTTGCCGTGTCGCATTTGGACACATGGTTGCCCTTAATGGCATTGGGGGAATTGACAAATACCCTTCCCTGCCCCTGCTCCACAAATGCAAAATCGCTCATGGCCGGCACAACGGAAAGCCCGCCGCCGCAATTGCCGAATACTGCGCAAATCTGTGGGATTACGCCGCTTGCCGCTGCCTGCGCCGCATAAATCCCGCCGAACGCGTCCAATGCATCCACGGATTCCTGAAGGCGCATGCCGCCGCAGTCAATCAGCCCAATGACAGGCGCGCCCATTTTCATTGCCATTTTGTAAATAGCTGTGATTTTCTTGCTGTGCATCTCGCCAATGGTACCGCCTAACACGGAAGCGTCCTGGCTGTACACATACACCAGGTTCCCGTCAATCAGGCCATATCCGGTGATGACTCCGTCCGATGGGGTTTCAGACTGGCTTAAATCAAAGTCTGTGTTCCTTGCAGTTACCAGAGCCCCGGTTTCCATAAAGCTTTGCTCGTCGAGAAGGCCGGAAATCCTCTGTCTTGCTGAGTTGGTAGAATTACTCATTGCTTAAACCTCCATATGTATTTTTATAAATTTTACAAAATTTTCTTCCGATTGTAATTGTATCGCTTTTGGGGGAAATTTTCAATAGGTAATTCTGGAAACTTTGTGAAATTTTTCACTTGGGCTGGAATTTGGCCCTCAGCCGCTGCCAATTCCGCCAACATCATCTGGAACTGCAGGAAAACAGGCAGACAGAACAGTAATTTCCTGAAAATTTTTCTGCAGATTATCAGTTTTCCTTTTGCCCAAAATAAAGCTCTTTTTCCATAAAAAATAATTTTAAAAGATACTCTTTGTACCAGGAAGGCTTTAACTCTTTGGCAGCCTTAGCGGCGTATACTGGGACTTCTGCAATCTGGCGTTCCCCCAGGTAATATGTCACCTTCCCAAGCTGCTGCCCTTCCTTTATGGGGGCTTTAGCTGTTTCCGGGATTTCGTAAATGGTGCGGATTTCCTCATCGGTGCGTTTCAGGACGCGGATTTTTTCTTCTTTTATTTTCAGGGGGATGGTAACATCCTGATAGAGCCTGCCGTTTTCAGGCTCCGCCTGTTCTATTTTGACTGGGGCAAATTCCCGGTCGTACTCATACACATCCTCGCAGTGGTAATGCTCCAGGCCATAGTTCATCAAGGCACGGGTATCGGACCATTTGTAGGTTTTATTGTTAGGCCAGCCGCAGGCTAAGAGGGCTACAATAAATGTACGGTCTTCCCGGCGGAGCGCCCCTACATAACAGTAGCCTGCATTCCCGGTAAACCCTGTTTTCCCGGACAGCGCGCCTTCCATCATCTGCAAAAATGCGTTATGGTTGGTGCAGTTGAAATGCTTGGTCCCTGCCAGGTTCGTGAACTGGTAGCTGGGCGCCTGGGTAATTTCCAAAAAGGACTCGTTCTGGATGCAGTAGGACATAATTTTCGCCAAATCCTCTGCCGTGGTGCCGTGCACCCCTGTCCCGTCGCTGGCGTCAAGGCCGTTTGGGGTGATGAAATAAGTATCCTTGCAGCCCAGTTCCCTGGCTTTCTGGTTCATTTTCCCTGCAAAGGCTTCCACGGAACCGCCGATATGCTCTGCAATGGCGACTGCAGAATCGTTGTGGGATTCCAGCATCAGGGAGTAGAGGAGGTCTTTCAGGCGGAAGCTGTCCTCCTTGGACATGCCAAGGTGCACTTGCGGCATGGAAGCCGCATAGCTGCTGACTTTTACCTCGTCCTCCAGATTCCCTTCCTCCAGCGCAAGGATGCAGGTCATGATTTTAGTGGTGCTGGCGTTCGGCATGTGTTCATAACCGTTTTTTTCATAGAGCACCCTGCCGGTGCCTGCATCCATCAGGACTGCAGCTTTGGCGTACAGGCTGAAATCTGGCTGGGAGGAAGCTGGCTGGGCGCCTTCCGGCTGCGGCGCTTCTGCTGGCTGCCGGGCGTCCTCCGCCGGCTGGGCTTCTGTGGATTGCTGGCTCTCCTCCGCCGGCTGCTGGGCTTCCTGTGCCTGTACGGTTTCTGGCATTGGAAAATCTGCTGCCCCGGCGCCAAACATGGATATAAGGGACAGGAACAGGGCGAAAACCGTGGCAATGTAAGTTTTCTTTTTGGGGTATTTTGGATTTTTTTTGTGATTGAATGTTTGCATTTCTGTGTTCTTCCATATTGGGGTTGTATTTTTCCCTTAATTATATGAAAGAAATGCGGGGGATAGACGTCTGCATTTTGGGATAAGCAGAAAACTCCGTCGGAGATGAAAAAACTTCTGCAAAATACATCTATACCCAAATGATTGCTTGTGTTCTTCAAAAATTCCGTCTTTTCATTTTACCATGTTTTTCGGGATAAACTCCAACTTCAAAGTCATTTCCATTCCGTCTGCAAGACGTTTCAATAAATTTAAAGACGGATTCCGCGTCCCATTTTCCAGTTTACTAATATCTGCCTGATTGATCCCTGTCCTGTCAGCAAGTTCTTTTTGTGTAAGGTTCTGTGAAATCCTGGCATCTACAATTGCACGGATTACATCCATTTCTGGTTGGATATTTTCCCATTCCTTCTTAAACTCCCTATCCTGTAACTGGTCTTCTAAAAAATCTTTCAATTCACTCATAATCCGCCCTCCTTAAAAAATCTTTCCGATACATTTTCGCCAGTTCTATTTCCTGTTTTGGCGCTTTTTGTGTTTTTTTGACAAACCCATTCGTAAGTACAATTCTCCCGCCATAATAGAAAAAATATAGGACCCTTGTAATGTCTGTCCCTACTTTCCCACGGATTTCAAATATCCCATCCTCTAAATGCTTACTGTATGGTTCCCTTAGCTGGTTTCCCTTTTCTTCTAGTATTTTAACCATTCCAAGAATCTTCGCCCGCATTTTCATATCTAATCCAAGGATAAACTCCTTTGCTGGCTTTTCCCCATTTATCTTTGTATAAAATTCTACTTCAAATTTATCCATCGTAATTCCTTATATCAATTATGGTATCTAAAGCACCTTTTGTGCTACGCTCATACCATATATTGCTATTGCAAATTCATTTGCACATCAATATATGGTATAGAGCGGGTGCGACGCACCCTTTAGATACCCTAATCTTACATCTTTTATCCATCATATGGCAAATATGCCATATTGTCAAGACACTACTATTCTGGTTCCCAAACTAATCTGGCTCAGTATATTTCAGGGCTGGAACCTTCCTTCTGGCTTCCAGCCCTGTTTAAGCCTGCTGGGCACGCCTACTTAAATTTTTCTGCCTGCCCCTGAATCAGTTCCGTGTCTGAAAAATAATTGATTTTCATGGCATTGCGCACTTGGTCCAAGGTCTGCGCTGCCGTCCGCTCTGCTTCTTCACTGCCCTTTTTCAGCACCTCATAGATATATGGGATGTCCTTCTGCAGCTCTTTCCTGCGGGTACGGATAGGCTCCAATACTTCCTGGAGCACATGATTTAAAAATTTCTTCACTTTCACGTCCCCAAGGCCGCCCCTTTGGTAATGGGCTTTCAGTTCGTCCAGGTTTGCATATTCCGGCAGGTAACGCCCAAAATGTTCTTCCTTGCAGAAAGCGTCCAGATAAGTAAACACCGTATTCCCTTCCAGGGAGCCGGGGTCGTCTACCCGCAGGTGGTTGGGGTCAGTAAACATGCTCATAACTTTTTTCTTGATTTCCTCCGGTTCTTCGGAAAGGTAAATGCAGTTGCCCAAGGACTTGCTCATTTTAGCCTTGCCGTCCGTGCCTGGAAGGCGCAGGCAGGCTTGGTTTTCCGGCAGGAGGATTTGCGGCTCTACCAATGTTTCCCCATACACCGTATTGAATTTGTGCACAATTTCCCTTGTCTGCTCAATCATGGGCATCTGGTCCTCCCCTACCGGGACGGTAGTTGCCCGGAATGCAGTGATGTCCGCGGCCTGGCTGATGGGATAGGTAAAAAACCCTACGGGTATGCTGGCTTCAAAATTGCGCATCTGGATTTCCGCCTTGACGGTTGGGTTCCGCTGGAGCCTTGATACTGTCACAAGGTTCATGTAGTAAAAGGAAAGCTCGCAAAGCTGCGGAACCTGGGACTGGATAAATAAGGTGGATTTCTCTGGATCTAAGCCGCATGCCATATAATCCAAGGCCACTTCCACTACGTTCTGGCGTACTTTCTCTGGGGTGTCCGCATTGTCTGTCAAGGCCTGTGCGTCTGCAATCATAATGAATATTTTGTCGTACCCGCCGGATTCCTGCAGTTCTACCCTGCGGCGCAGGGAGCCTACATAGTGGCCTACATGGAGTTTTCCGGTGGGCCTGTCGCCTGTTAAAATAATTTTGCTCATAGTTCTTATTCCTCACTTGTCTGTTTATTAAAATAAATCGCTATGGGTTCCTGTCCTTATTAGTTTTAATAACAGTATTTCTTTCTCAATTTTATAGACCAAAAGCCAATCTGGCTCAATATGGCACTCACGCATATTTTTATAGTTACGGGAACCTGCCAATGCATGGTCCTTATACTTTTCCGGCAATGGCTGTCCATGCAGCAGCAAATCAAGTACATGTTGCAGCTTTTGCGGATTGCATCCCCGCTTGAGCGCTAATTTATAATCTTTCTTAAATTGCCCTGTAAATTCTGCCCTAAGCATTTAACGCCTCCATTAAGGACTCCACGCTTTCAAAAGGCCCATACATATCTTCGCCATTTTCAGCCGTTTCCATTGCCGCCCGCGTGGCTGCATTTGGAACCTCACGGCTGATTGCAAAAGGCATGCGCTGTTCCCTTACAGACTGCCTTAGAAAAATATTAAATGCTGTTGAAAGGCTCATGCCCAGATCTTCAAATAGCAAATCTGCCTGTGTTTTCAGTTCTTCATCTACCTGGAAGACTACATCTACATGTTTCACATTAATCCCCTCCTTTTGCCGGCTATCTTAATTTTAATGTCTTTCCGCTGCTGTAGCTGCCATATATTTTCTTACTCCCCGCCTTCTTGTATGCGCGGATGCGGAAGGTATAGCTTTTCCCTTTTTTCAGGCCCGCCTTGGTGTAGGATGTGGTTTTCCCTTTGGCGATAACTTTAACCGCTTTGTAGCTGCCCTTGCCGGTGCGCATGGAAATTTCATAGCCGTCTGCCCTAAGCACTTTTTTCCATGTGAGCTTTGCTTTGCCGCTGCCCCTTTTCTTTACGGAGCTAAGCTTGGCCTTGGCGGGGGCTGTTGCAGTTTTTAATGCTGCGGAGGAAGATGCGTATGTTTTCTTTCCATTCTTTTCTGCATAGGAAGCCACTTTTACCGTGTACAGGGTGGCGGATTTCAGTTTCTTGAAGGTATAGGAGCTGCCCCCTGTATATTTGGTGGAAACTTTTTTGCTGCCCTGATAGAGCATGATGCGGTATTTTGCACCATTGGCAGGCTTCCATGAAAATTTCAGGGAAGACGCTGCTGCCTTGCTTAATTTTAAGCCGGAAACTTTCTTAGGGGCGGTGGGATTCCCGGAACTGCCTGTGCCGCCTGTTGTGCCGGAACCGTCTGTGCCCCCAGGGCTGTTGGTGCTCCCTGTGCCATCCGGCTTCAATTTCGGGATTATTTTGCTATAGGCGTCCCCACATATCCCGCATGTGTAAGTTTCCTTCCCTTCCTGCGCTGCAGTAGCCTTTACCGTTACTTTTTTCGTATATTGGTGGCCGGGGCAGGTTACGGTTACGGGCAGGGCAAGGCGGGAAACCTTTTTATAATTCCGGGCGTCCTCCGGCGTATAAGAAGCATAAAAAGATATATTCCCTTCCTGCCGCAGCTTTTGGGCAGCATTTTCCCATGCAAAGCCCTCTGGCAAGGGCACTGTGCCCAATGTGCTCCCACTGTTCCCTTTCAGCCCGTTGGGTACAGTATAGGACGGCTCTGCTTTTTGGATGGTTATCCAGGCACTTCCAAAGTAATCCCCATGCCCTTCCCGCTCTGCCTTATAAGACACCTGATAAGTCCCAGCTTCCGTCCATTCCGGCCGTGCCGCCCCATAGCTGACCCCGGCCCGGTAAGTAATGGTATCCCCGGGCTTTGCCCCTTCCACGGCAATTCCCTTCGGGGTCCCGTCATAGACAGCTTCCACATCACTGGCAGAAACCCATGTTATCTGGGGAAGGCAGAGTTCCGCCAATAGATGCTCCTCAATTACCTGCCTGCCGCCTGTGCTGGGCGTTTCCTGAAGGGCATAGCATAAGGCCTCTCCCCTTAACGTAAAGCCGAACATCAGGTTTTTCCCTTCCAGCCCCGGCGCATAGATTTCCACAATATTGCCATTCCCATCCAGTTTGCAGACGCTGGTCCTGGTATTAAAATATACCTCCTCCTGCATCGGCTCCAAATCCAAGCACAGATAGCTGTCCCGGTAATTGTTCCACGATGTGCTTTCCGTATAAATAGCTTCTTCCTGCCCCTCTAAAAGCATGGGCTTTTTCAAAAGGCTTGCCGTTTTATCGCCATTTGATTTGGCGTAATACCAATTTCCGCCCTGATAGCAAAATGCCGAAGTGACGCTGAACCAGAAAGCATTGTCATAGGCGGTGGAATCTGCAAGGCATCCATAGCTTTCCCAGCCTTCGTGGGGTTCCCTCTGCCCTTCCCCTGAAAGGGCTGCATCGCTCAAAAGGAAATACCGATGCCGGACATAACCGATTTTATCCCAGACCGGGTCGTCCCACGTAACGTCTACATGGTACCAGCTCCCACCAATGGAAACCAGGTTCCAGGCGTGTTTCATGCTATTGCTGACTACCATGGATACGGGCACCCCAAGCTCCTCCAAAATGCAGGAATATGCCAAGGCATAGCCGTCGCAGACCCCTGTCTTTTCCACCAGCACGCCATAGGCTGTGTGGGATACGCTTGGGACCGTTTTGTCCAGATAATTCTGGTAATCGTATTCACATTCCAATACAAGGTAGTCGTGGGCAGCCAGCGCTTTTTCCAAATCCGACATCCTGGAATAATCTGTCCAGGCAAGGGCGCGGTCGACTTCCCGGTGGAACTTTTTCCGCTGGATTTTAATATTTTCCTTTGTGTCGCTATAGTATACGCGGCATTTTGTTACCAGCCCAGTTTCTTTGTTGGTATACCAGCCCACTTTGCTGCCTATATAGAAAAGGGCCGGATGGGCGTCGACAATCTGGAAATACTTCTGGGTTGCTTCCGTCCTTAGCAACTGGTAACCAGAGAGGTCGATTTCATCCTGGCATGCTTCCAGCGCGTCCACCACGTAATCTTCCAGGGAAAGCCCCCCAGCACGGCCTTTCTGGTCCTGCTGGATGGGATAGGCCGCTTCCGGTTTCTGGTAATACACCGGGTTGTAACGGTCTTCTTCTGTGAGGGTTACAATTTCTAGTTCCCCGTCCGTATCTTGGGGGCTTTGGCTGCCTTGCGCTGCGGCTGGCAGTCCTGTGCTGCGGGCCACGCCGCCTGTATTTATTTGGGCATGGGTGGTGCTGCCTGACAGGAAAAATGCCAGCAGCAATGTGGGAAAAATTAAAAAACCTAGGGAAATCAAACATCTTTTCATGGATTTATCCTTTCCATGCTGCACGGAAGGGCGTAAGCTATGTATCATAAACTTGCGCCCCTGGTTATTTCTTACTTTATTTAATTATTCTTTAATCTTGTCAAGATCCGTCAGGTTCACGCCTGCTATGTTTAAAAAGCTTTTTAGGTATAAATATTCGTCTTTCAATTTTTCATATGTTTTCACTGAATTTTCTTCCCTCGCTAATAACATATACTCTTGAATTTTTTTAAAATCTTCCATCGCTTTCTGCGTAATTTCCAA
>Ga0137308_101771_pt1 | contig 18252 bp, 18 predicted proteins | sample Inofrocosms_June_FD_97181 | JGI IMG/M metagenome (GOLD analysis project Ga0137308, IMG submission 97181) | Mouse cecal microbial communities from Vienna, Austria - N-Acetylneuraminic and N-Acetylglucosamine D2O microcosms_June | ecosystem: Host-associated > Mammals > Digestive system > Large... | reverse complement strand
GCTCCTTTTGTAAATTCTTTCACCAGCCCCGCCGTATTGCCATTCCTGCGGGGACTGCCGTTCAGCACCACGATTTTCTTACCCATAATCCTTCTCTCCTCTTCCTTTTATATTTTTTCTGCCAGTTCCGCTGCCTGACGACAGCCGTCCGTCTTATCAATATCGCCTGCGTTCAGCACGCCGGGTATCAGCACTTCCCCTGCCATGTGCCGTTTCAGCAATGCCGCGGACCGCGGGCTTCCCGTGATCACAACAATTTTTTTACTCATAAAACTATTCCTCCTTTACTGCGGGATCCACATCTCCCTCTGTCGATATTATTAATGATAACCCAAATGAAACCAAAAACAAGTACGCACATTCAGGTGCGATACTTACAGCTACGCCATATACTCACCTGATGGAAAGCGTAACATGGATAAGGGAACACTGATGGAACGCGGCATGTCCCGGAAATACCTTTTTCCCGTCATTAAAAATGCACCCGGGCTCACGCCGGGTGCATTGTATCAGATTATGGTACACAGATAAACTATAAACGGACATCCACATACATTCCGGGCTCCTTCTGTTCCTTATCGCCCGCTTCTTCCCCGTTGTTATCCGTCTGCCCTGTTTTCTCTCCTTCCGTTTTTCTCCCTCCTGCTTCCTCCTCCGCTTTTCCGGCCTTTCCCTCTGCCTTGTTCGTTCTGCCTTCCGGCTCCGTATTCCCTGCGCCTTCCGCTTTCCGGCCAGCCTCCTTCAGCGTATTCATCCCTGACTCCCCGGCGGTCTTTGCCCTTTCCCTGACTTCGGCGAGCTCCGCTTCCTTTCTTTCCGTATTCCCGCCGGTCCTCCCGTCCTGCTGGATTTCAGCCTCCAAAACATTCGCCCTGCCTTCTAACTTTGCCGCAGCGCCTCTCTGCACCTGCGCCTGCTTCATGGTCGTATCCGCAGAAAGTACCGCCTGCATGCCTGCTGCGGAAAATCCGGTATCTTGTCCGCCCCCGTTCTGTTTTCCCGCAGCGCTCTCTGCCGCCTTCTTTTCTTCCTGTTCCTGTCTTTTTACCTCTGTCTGATGCTGTCTGAGCTGCATATTCAGATCGCTGATCTGTTTCTGGATCTCCTGCCGCTTTTTCATCTTCTCTTCCTGACTAAGATCTCCGCGCACGGAAAGTTCCTGCAGTTTTTTCTGCGCCTCCGTAATCTGCTTCTGAATATTCCGGCTCTGGGCATCCATTGCCTTCCCTGCTCCCTGCTGCGGCGCCTGAGATATGTTTCCGCTGATTCCACTGATATTCATGTATTTTCCTCCTGTCTGCATCATAAAGCATGATAAACTTTCTTTCATTCTACATTTCGGAAAGCTTGGGACCAAAATAAACCGCCATGTCGCAAAGCGCCCTTTTTTCGTTGTAAACACCAAACCGTCCCTGCAGACCATTCTAATGATCAAACCAACTGACAACAATCTGACATTCGGCCTCCCCGGCAGCCAAAAATATCCTCCCCTCCCCGAATATTCAACAGCCCGCCGGCTGACCCGCATCATAGGCGTGTCACACCATCAGCATGATAACCAGCCTGAACGATCCTTCCTCCTGCTCGATGGCGATATCACCGTAATATTTCTGCGCCACCTTCCGGATATTCACAAGCCCGATTCCATGCCCCGCCCTTTCTTTTGTCGTAACCGGCAGGCCGCTCTCCGCCTCTATCCTTCTTTTCCCTGCCATACTGTTTTTCACCTCTATCATAAAAGCATTTCTCCTGCGGCAGGAAGAGATGGAAATATACGGATCCGTGGATGCCCCTGCCGCCTCTATCGCATTATCCAGCGCATTGTTCAGAATCACACTGACGTCAAAAGCGCTCAGCTTCGTATCCTCCGGAAAATGAAACTGATGTGCAAAAACAATTTCCTTTTCCTCCGCCTCCTTTTTCTTCTCCCGCAGGATCACATCGGTGACGGGATTGCCGCTTTTCATCTCCGGTACCGCCTCACGTACCTGCCGTTTTAACTGCACGATATATTTCCCTGCTTCCTCATTTTCTTCACACAGCTTTTCCAGCGTCAGGATATGATTCCCCATGTCATGTTTTAAACTGCGGATATCAAGATAAAGCTTTTCCACCCCGGCGATATGCCGCTTCATCTCCCTGAGCTGCTCTGCCAGTACAGCCTCTTCCTTTTCTTTCCTCTGCCCGCTTTTGATGCGCTGGTAGGAAACAATGACCGTGAGCAGCGCCGCAAAAGAGATCAGCATGAAAACCGCCTGCAGCACGATATACGAGGAATAATGGTTCCATATATACATCCCGGTATCTTTTTCATAGGCATTGATCGCAAAATAAAATATCCCATGTCCTGCGGCAACAGAAAAAAGCGGCGCCAAAGCCAGCGCAAGATCCCTTTTTGTCATATTCTCCATCTTACAATGATATTCTCTGTGGATCAGCCGGACACACAGCGCCATAGCGAAAAAGTGCAGCGCAAGATCAAAAAATTCCATTATCCCGTACAACAAAAAATGCAGCAGATAGCTGTGCTGCCCGCCCAAAGAAATAACGAGAATATTATACAATCCTCTCCAGGGCACCAGCGTGATCCCCCAGGTGATCCACTGCAGCAGATAAAACACCACCGCCAGAAAGATTTTCTGCGCGGCATTTCTCCTGTCAATATAATATGCCGTACCGAAGGCCGCAGCCGTACTTATTATATATACCGGTATCACATGGACCTCGCGGGGATATAAAACCGCCAGCAGCATGACGACAGTGTAACTGATCCCCGGCAGCGCCGCAGAAAGGAAAGGTTTCGCCCTCCCCTGCGCCGGACCGTCCCCGCGCTCTTCCCGCACTGCCAGAAAAGGCTTCACAAGGCGGCAGAGAAAATATGCGCGGATGATGATCAACCCGATCTGCGACAGTCTGGAAACCAGCTCCCAGTAAACATCCCAGTCCGTCATATCCTACCCTCGCTCCATGTCCGCCGGTTATACTGCAGATAACTTTTCACAAACGACGGATATTTCTTTTTTGCCATCGGTACAGTCCCCTTTTCCAGCGCGATCTCCGCCGCGTCATATTTCACCACATACCTGAAATTCACAAGATAGGAACGGTGGGGCCTGAAAAAATCCTCCCCGGCAAGCTTCTCCAGGTCCGAGAGTTTTCCGTAATATTCCATATCCTCCGCCATCTTATGAATGACCACCTTCCGGTTAAAAACTTCCGCATATATGATATCCTGCAGGCAGACCTTGATATGGCTTCCGCCCGAGAGGATCATAATGCCCTTTTCCTCCTCCTGTCCTCTGCCTCCTTCCGGTGCCTGCGCAAACTCCCTGTACTGCTCCAGCGCGCCAAGAAGCACGGCTTCAAATTTCTGCTGCGAAAAGGGCTTTACCAGATAGTGAAAAGCCCCCACATCAAAGGCCCTGAACACATAGTCCTCCATCGCCGTCACAAAAATAAGGATCATTCTTTTATGTCTTTTCCGGAGCACCCCTGCAGTTTCCATCCCGTCCGTCCCCGGCATCTGGATGTCCAGAAACACAATATCCGGCGCCTTTTCCGCCAAAAGCAGTTTTTCTCCCGATGCATAACACAAGATCTCCGCCTCCGGACAAAACCTTTTTATTTTTTCCGCCAGCACTTCCCGTACCTTCTCCTCATCGTCACAAACCGCTATCCGCATTTTTCCTTCCATCTCCATCCGGCTTTTATCCTTCCATAAAGTTTCTCCCTGCTCTATCCGTATTCTCCCCGATCCGCAGCAATTCTTCCGCACCCCCGTCAGAAAAAGCTTCCATAAAAAGCCTGTATGATTATATCGGAAAAAAACAGGATCTTTCCCACCTGCATGTTGCAGAAAACTCATTTTCCGGTGTGAAATCTTAACAAAATATTGCCGGTGCGCCAATCATAACGTTAAAAAACCTCTGATGCATCAAACGCAACAATAAAAAATCCCCTGTGCGCCAAACATAATACAGCAAAATGACCAATGAACTCCTCTCACCAATGTGCTATAATGAACCTGTTAAAAATTAATCACAAAAGAGGGCGGATATTATGAAAGAATTTCTCAAACGCAAAAATATTATTTTCTCCTGGAAACGATACGGTGTGGACTGTCTCGGCGCAATGGCGCAGGGGCTGTTCTGTTCGCTCCTGATCGGCACGATCATCAAAACGCTGGGACAGCAGACCGGTATAGAATATTTAGTAACCGTCGGAACCTATGCTGCCAATATTGCCGGTCCCGCCATGGCGGTTTCGATCGGCTTCGCGCTCAACGCGCCTCCTCTCGTACTGTTTTCCCTTGCCGCGGTGGGCGCTGCCGCCAATGAATTAGGCGGTGCAGGCGGCCCTCTCGCAGTTCTGATCATTGCTATCCTTGCGGCAGAATCCGGCAAGCTTATCTCCAAAGAGACAAAGATCGATATCCTTGTCACTCCCTTTGTGACCATCTTTATCGGCGTGGCACTGTCTTCCCTTCTCGCCCCCGGCATCGGCGCTGCCGCAAGCTCGCTTGGACGCCTGATCATGTGGGCGACAGACCTGCAGCCTTTCCTGATGGGCATTGTCATATCCGTACTCGTGGGCATCGCGCTGACGCTGCCGATCTCCTCCGCCGCGATCTGCGCCGCATTATCGCTGACCGGACTCGCCGGCGGCGCCGCCGTTGCCGGATGCTGTGCCAATATGGTCGGCTTTGCCGTGATGAGTTTTCCGGAAAACAAATGGGGCGGCCTGATCTCTCAAGGGCTCGGCACTTCCATGCTGCAGATGGGCAATATCGTAAAAAATCCAAAGATCTGGATTCCCCCGATCGTCGCTTCCGCTATCGCCGGCCCCGCCGCGACCTGCCTGTTCAAACTGCAGATGAACGGCACCCCCGTATCCTCTGGCATGGGCACCTGCGGCCTGGTGGGACAGATCGGCGTTTATGCAGGCTGGCTGAATGATATCGCGGCGGGCACGAAACTTTCCATTACCGCTATGGACTGGTTCGGTCTGATCATGATCAGCTTTATCCTGCCGGCTGTTATATCCTCGGTTGTCGGAAATCTGCTCCGAAAAATCGGATGGATCAAAGAAAACGACTTGAAACTGGAGAACTGACAAAAGCCGCAGTTGCCGGTTCCAGTGAAGAAGCACATAAGTATGCTCTAAAGGCAATCCGGTATTTGCAGCGTGACGCTTTGATTACAACAGCCGATATAGAGTCTGTGCGTTAATATTTTTATATCCAGGTAAGAGGGGATGTGAGATTTGCCGGTAAAATAATCATGCTTACATTCAACGACACAGAGGAAAAAGCAGTTGAGAAAGTCCGCCCCGTCCGGCAGTCAGCCGGACAGGGAACGTCAAAATTTTTTACACTTCTTTTACTTCTTTATCTCTGCCCCTTTCCTGTTTCTCAGTTTTCCCGCTTCTCAAATAAAGTGATCCCCTCCGCATCCTGCCGGAAGCTGTGGTACACCACCCGGTCGATACCGGACTTTTTGAAAACCGTAACTGCCGCATCCAGCACCGCCTTTAAATCCCAGGCGATAAAATCCAGATAACCATAATAGATGCCGGAAGCGCCGCCGATAAACGTAAAACTGTCCATCCCTGCCAGCGCTTCGATCCCCTCAGCCATCTCATCGCGGAAATTCAGGATCTTCCCCCCTCTGTCCTCCCCCTGAAAGCCATACAAAGGATAACAGAAATAGCCCGCCTCAATACCGTCCCTGTAAAAGGTATCCATTATGCGGCTCTCTCCCCGCCAGAACTCATTCAGGAGCGAAAGAAAACCGCAGGAACCCGCATACACATCCCTGCGCAGCCCGTCCTTTGCCTCCTCGTCCGGTTTCATCTGATAGCCGGTATATAAGCTGCAGTAGCGCTCCGCATCGAACAACTCCTCCCTGTTCAGGGAAAGATGCGCCATAAAATGAGGAAGAAGCTCCGAAAGCGCAAGGGCGTCCTCTTTTTCCGGTTGATCCAGAAGCTCCAGCCCGCAGATATACTTCATCTCCGTCAATTCCCCCATCGCGTAATCCAGCATCGTATAAACGATCCAGTAGGCATTGCTTTCCCGCTCCGGCAGAAGCGGAAGAAGCTTTTCACAATAGACAGATACTTTTGCCTCCTTATCCTGCCATTGAGCCCAGACCTGAAAATCCTCCGCGCTGACCAGCTCTTCTCCTATTTTCAGCTGAAAATCCGCTTTTTTCTCATCCCTTGCCTGTCTGCCCACAAAGATATTCCAATATTCCAGCACTTCCTTCGGCGCCCGCTTTTTAAAATAAACCAGCGGAAACAGTCTTGACCAGTCCCCCTCCAGATTCAGGATCAGGTCATATTTCCCCTCATGGAAACCCACCTCCGCATACACTTCCGTAAAAACAGGGCACAACAATATCTCAAGCTGTTCCCCGATCTCTTCGCCATCCGCCCTCTGGTCGATCAGACGACGCAGTTCCCCCGCCTCCTTCCAAAAATTTTTCCACCCTTCCTCGACCCTCCTGCTGAAAGGTACATCAAACAGGGGAAGGCTTTTGTTTTCCTGATTATTTTCCTTTGCCATACCGCTTCTCCTAAAGATCTTATCCCGTGGTATCATATCGTCCCGCGGGACTTTTATTATACCATAAACAGCAGTACAATACCTCTTCGAATTGAAATTTTTCCGATAATCTTTGATTCCAAATGCCTTTCAGGAATTTTGTTCCCGGCCTTTTTAAATAATCCCGAATCTCTCCAGCGCTTTCCGGATTCCGTCCGCCTCTATCCGGTCCGTCACATAATCCGCCGCCTCCTTCGCCGCCGGCTCTCCGTTTCCCATCGCCACGCCGATCCCCGCAAGCCGCAGCATGGATATATCATTCTCCGCATCCCCGAAGGCGATCACCTGCTCCGGCGTGATGCCCAGCTCTCTGCACACCGCAAGGATTCCCTTTTCCTTACCGCCGCCGGCAGGCAGAAAATCCACAACACCATCGCCCCATCTCGTCAGCCTGCAGTCCGGCAAAAGCCCAAGAAGCTCCTTCTCTTCCTCCGCGTCGATAAAAGGCACCGCCTGCAGAATCCTGCGTTTCTCCAGATCCGCCGTATCCCGCACCGGCGGCACTGCCGTACCGATCCTCTCCTGTTCTCTCTTTATCCGCTCATCGACCAGGTTGCAGTACATCGCATCCTTCTCCAGAAAAATACAGCTTCTGCCGTGCCTCTCCAGAAATTCCTTTAAAACCGCAAGCTGACCTGCCGTAAAACAGTTCTGCAGAATACATTTCCCGTGCAGTTCGCAGAACTGGCCGGTCAGCCAGATCCCACCGTCAAAGGTGAGATCCGGCAGGATATTCTCCTCCGACACCTCCAGAGGATGCCGCCCCGTGGACAAAACACAGCATATCCCCTTCTCCCTCAGCCTGTGAAGCGCCTTTCTTGTGCTGTCCGGTATGACATGGCTCTTCATCTCCGCCAGTGTCCCGTCAATATCAAAAAATGCCGCCTTTATCTTTTCCTTTGTCATTTCTTATCCTCCTGCTTTAATAATGATATTTCTTTCTCTTTACCACCAAAAATACAACCGAGATCAGGCACGCCATCACCTCCGACACCGTGACCGCCCACCAGATACCGTCGATTCCCAGAATCAGCGGCAGGATCAGCACCGCACCGGTCTGAAAAACAAGTGTTCTCATAAAGGAAACCGCCGCCGAGATCGCGCCGTTGTTTAACGCCGTAAAGAAGGACGAAGCATAAATATTGAAGCCCGAGAGCAGGTAGGAACAGGCAAAGATTATAAATGCGTGTTCCGTAACAGCCAGCAGTTCCCGATCATATCCCACGAAAATACCCGAAAGCACGGAAGCGCTTGCCTGGGCGGACACCATCATGACAATGCCCGTTCCCGCCATCAGCAGCAGGCTTTTCTGCAGAAGGCTCTTCATCTCCCCGTGGTTTCCCGCCCCGTAATGGTAACTGACAATGGGCGACGTTCCCACCGCATAGCCGATATAGATAGCAAAAAAGATCATCTGTGTATACATCACCACGCCGTAGGCGGCAATACCGTTTTCCCCGGCATATTTCATCAGCTGGAAATTATAGAGCATTCCCACAATGGAAGCGGAAATATTGGACATCAATTCGGAGGAACCGTTGCCGCAGGTCCTCAGCAGTATACCCGCCTCCATTTTTGTCTTTTTGAGCTGCAGAAGGCTTGTATTTTTCCATAACCGTTCTCCGGAGACTTTCTTCAGACTGCCGCCGGTTTCCGGAAGCCTTTTTTCCGCATCGCGCCTTCCGGCGCTCTCTTCCGGTGCCTCCTGCCTCGGCATTCCGAAATAAAGCAGCGGCAGCACCCCGCCTACGCACTGTCCGATCACGGAAGCGGCAGCGGCGCCCGCAACGCCCCACTGGAATACCGCGATAAACAGCGCATCCAGCACGATATTCGTCAGGCCTGCCGCCATAGTGATCCCGAAACCGAGATTCGGCTTCTCTGCCACCACAAAAAAGCTCTGGAAAAAGAACTGCAGCATAAAAGCCGCGTTAAAAGCACTCATAATGATGCCGTAGGTCATACAATCCTGTATCATCCCTCCCTTCGCCCCGAGGAACAGGACGATAGGGCGCATAAACAAAATGCTGACTGCCGAGATCAGTACGCCCAGCAAGACCGTAAAGCAGATCAGCATCGTAAAATACCGGTCCGCCGCCTCCCTTTTTTTCTCCCCCAGAGTCTTTGCCACCAGAGCACCGCCGCCCGTACCGATCATAAACCCGAAACACCCCTGTATCATCAGATACGGCATGATCAGGTTGACCGCCGCAAACGCCGTTTTCCCCACATAATTGGATACAAAAAAACCATCCACGATGCCGTAAACGGAAGTAAAGATCATCATCGCAATGGTCGGAAGCGAAAAAAGCAGCAGCTTTTTATAGGTAAAATGTTCCGATAACTGTATTCTCATGTTATATTACCTCCTTTTTCAGGCATTGCCCGCATATTCAGTTTAAATTGCTTTGTATATCTATTATATAAATTCATAAGTTCCTCCTGTTCTTCCTCCGACAAACTGCCCAGAGCGCTTTTTTCCGCTTCTATCACATGATCCACCGTCTCCTCGCAGAGCCTTCTCCCCTCCGCTGTCAGCACGATCCCTTTGCTGCGCCGGTTGCCTCCCGCGGTCAGCGCAATATATCCCTCCGCCTCCAGCTTCTTGAGCGCCGAATGGATCGACTGCTTCGGCTGATGAAAACTGCTGCAGATCTCGCTCTGCTTCGCCTCCCCGTAATCCGCCCGCAGATAGTACAAGATCCAGAACGCGCACTCCGAAAGCCCGAACTTTTTCGCAACGCCGCGGTAGAGCTGATCGTTCTGCTTTGTAATATCGTTATACTGTTTTAATCTCGTATCCAGTATTCTGGGTTCCATTCACCTTACTCCTTTTATTCCGTCGTTCCGGCAATACTTCTCTAATACCCGCCGGCAGCTCTCCCGGAACCTTGATCCCGCCGCCCTGCTGATGAATCCGATACCCGCCGCCTTCTCCGGCATGTGCCCCGTCCGTCCCGCCTGTCATCCGCACAAACATAAAAGTCTGTAATCGGACTTTCTCATTATAGTCCGATTACAGACAATTGTCAACACCAATATTTGCACAGATTTCTATTGCAGGTTCCTATTTTATATTTTCACTTTCGTCCTTCACCCTTCCGCTCTCAAGGACTCTGTGAATATGTAACGCCAGATACATCTCTTCCTGATTTGTCACTTTCACGCCGAAGCGTTCCGCCACAAACCGGTTCACCTTCGCCACACAGGAAAATTCCGATGTACAGACCTGTGCAATCTGGTCATACAAAAGCCGCGATGCCTCCTCCGGAAGCTGTTTCCCGGATACCAGCCGCTGCGCAAACAGCCTGATATGGGTCAGATATCTTGAATAGGCTATGCTTTCCTCGTCATAGACAAGCTGGTAATAGTACTTCACAATATTCAGGACATCCTCCGCCAGTTGTCTGATCTTCCGGTTTTTCTCATTATAGGGATGGTCCTCCTGGGCATTGATAAAATGAAACGCGATATTTCCCGCCTCATCCCCGGGAAGTTCCACCCCCGTCTGCTCTTTCACAAGCCGCAGCGCGTACTGACCCACCTGATATTCGTTGGGATTAAAGCGCTGCATATCCTGCGTATAGAAATTCGGTACAAGGATCTCTTTCTCCACACGCCGCACCGCAAAGGCAAGATGGTCCGTCAGGGAGAGATAGATATGATCCAGCAGCTTCATATGAAACCTGTCAATGGCATAATCGATCACATTTTTTCCGATCTCAAAATATACGCTGTCTGTCTGCGCCGCAAGCCGTATGATACTTCTGGTGATCGAACGGTCCTGCAGTACAAACACCTTCTCCACCTCATCCGCTCCAAACTCATAGCCCGACGCCTTGTGAAAACCGATCCCCTTTCCCATCAATATCGTTTCCCTGCCCTGTTCATCCAGCGCAAGCACCAGCGAATTATTCAGAACTTTCACTACCCGCATTTTCTCTCCCCCGCCGTCCATCGGCCGTATGACACGAACCTTTGATCCATGACCGGCATCCGTCTCCCGCCGATACCAAATCAAATGATATCCTGCCACAAACTCAGCGGCTCTCTCCGTTTGTCCTTATCACATCCCGGTACCAGTAAAAACTGTCCTTGCGGATGCGGCGCAGATCCTTCAGGTCCATGTCCTCCCGGTTCACATACACAAAACCATAACGCTTTTTAAATCCCTGATGGGAGCTTAAAAGATCGATCACCGACCAGGGACAGTACCCCATCAGTTCCACCCCGTCCTCCATCGCAAGAGCCATGGCATCCAGATGGCCGCGTATATAATCGATCCGGTAATCATCATGGACTCTGTCATCCGCCGTCAGCACATCCGGCGTGCCCAGCCCGTTTTCCGTGATGATAAGCGGCAGATGATACCGCGCATAGTAATCGTTCAGCACGATCCTGAGTCCCATGGGATCGATCTGCGCCCCGTACTCGCTGGCTTTCAGATTCACATTTTTCTCGTCCCTGCAATAGCCGTACTGGTCAAAATCCACTTCATTCCCCCGAAATACGCGCATCCCCGCAGGATGCTCTTCATCCGCCGGCAGATAACTTGCACACAGCGTCCTGTAATAATTCAGGGCGATAAAATCCATCTTCGCGCTCTTTAACAGTTCTCCATCCCCCGCCTTGGTCACCGGCACGATATCCCGTTCCTTCAGATAGCGCATATAGTATCCCGGGTACCCGCCGTAATAATGCATATCCAGACAGTAGTTTGTCTTGAACCAGTCGTTCATCTTCGCCGCCCATACATCCTCCGGCTTATTGGTCAGCGGATAGGTACAGGTAGAAGAAACCGCAGGCGCGATCTTTCCGCCCTCCACCATCCTGTGACATGCATTCACCGCCAGAGCATGCGCCAGAAACATATGATAATCCATCTGTGCCCGTATTTTATCCGCCTTCCAGGGGTCCGGCTCCGTGATATTCATGCGCTCGTCCACCCGGATCATCAGGTTCTGCTCATTGTGCACCAGCCACCATTTTACCCTGTCCCCGAACGCCTCAAAGCATACCTTCGCATAGCGCTCAAAGGCATAGGCGCAGCGCCGGTCCTCCCAGCCGTTATATTGTTCCACCAGCGCATAGGGCAGGTCAAAGTGATACAAGGTCACAAAAGGAAGAATATCATTGGCGATCAGTTCATCGATCACCTGATTATAAAAATCAATCCCCTTCTGATTTACCTCACCGTCTCCGTCCGGAATAATCCGCGCCCAGGAAATGGAAAAACGATAAGTTTTCAGCCCCAGCTCTTTCATCAGGGCAATATCTTTTTTCCAGTGATGATAAAAATCACTGGCAACCTTACTGTCCGCCTGATACTCCGAACGTTTAAAGGAATTGATTCAAATTATTCTATTGAGGCTTCCACTTTTTGTCAAAAATGATACAAACGATATTTGTCCCGGATTTCCTGACGGACTGATTTACATGTTCTCACGGACTTTACAGCAAATGCAAAATCCTGAACTGCTAAGGCGCTGGGGCTTGGGCTGGGCGCCGACGACTACATCACCAAACCCTTTTCCGTCGTGGAAGTTCTGGCGCGGCAGCTCGGCGGCGATATCCTTTTAGAAAGCACGCCCCATGTAAAGACCGTTTTCACGCTCCGGCTGCGCAATTCTCTTCCTATCGACTGAGCAGGCGGAAAAACCGCCGGAAGCGCGAAGCAAGCTCCCCGCCATCCGCCCTGCCGCCGGATTTCTGCCTGTAAAAAAATCACCCCGGCAGGCCGCCTATGTGCTGCACGAAAAACTCCGTCTTGACAATTTCCGGATTCTGGAGGACGGACAGATCCGCATTTATGACACACATGCCAATCTGGAGGACTTATCCCGGACGCTGGTACTGCATGACGTTCCGGTGACTGCCCTCGGCAGAAAAGCGCAAACACTGGAATCTGTCGCCCCCATACAGGGCAGCGGAAAAAGCATGCTGGCTGTTTCCATCAATCTTTTTGCGCACCTGATTCATATCATACTTACAGGAGTCCTGGTTTCTGCTTTTATCATAGACTCCTTTAAAAAAAGAACCATGGATCTGATGTTCTCCTATCCCATAGGGCGTAAAAAAATCCTGCTGTTCCAGATGATCTGCGCAGCTTTGTCAAACTCAGGTAAGTCATATCCTGTTTTTCCGTGATAATATCTCTTCTCATAACAACATCTTTTCATCCGCTGTTTTTGTTATCACTATAATAATTTCAGTTGTCATTTATCAACTAACATTTATCTTTCCGGTTTTCTCTATATGATTTAACAGCCTTTTCCATATTTTGTGTTCTCTCCAAAATCTTCTTTTCCAATAAATTCAGCATATTGAGGATCTCTTCTTCCCGCAGGTTCCGCACTTTAACTATATTTCTTATCTCCCCTTTCTCCTGCTCGATCTCCCTGCCGTCTATAATATTGATCGGTATATACTCATAACTTCCCTCCGCCGTCTGCATCTTTTTGCAAAAAGGCTTCAGCATAAAGTATTCAATAAAGTTTGTAAATGTGCCGAAATGTTCAAGCCATTTTTTCAGATGCATTTCATCCTTTTTATGATAATCATAATAATCATATAATATATCAAATTTTTCATACTCTTCATAATTATTATAACCACACTTTAGCTCCACTGCACAGTCCAGGGCATGTTTTACCTCCCGCAAAGTCAAATCCACTCTGTCTTCCAGATAATTTCCAACTCCGCGTCTCAAATTATACATGCATGCACGCGCATTATTCCCTTCCTGGTGCACAGGCCATAAAAAAGAACCGCCGAGCGTCCGTGTATTTTTCACATATTCGGTAATCCGCCCGATCACCTCTTTCCGTTCTTCCTCACATTTTCCCCGACAGGAATAGAGCAGTTTGGCAAGGGGATACCGCTCGTAGTTCTCCTTTCCATAGATCCCTTCAAACGCGCTGAATCCGAATTGATCTGATGTCAGACAAAACTGTTGTCTGCCGTCTTTCAAAACAGCTATTTTTTTTTCATCCATTTCATTCTTGAACCTTTTCAACTCCTCATGGTTTTCCATCCATTTTGCTATTTCGTGCACATCCAGAGGCGGCAGATACAGATATCTGTCCTTTTCGTCGATACAGTCCTTTTCCCGTTCATTCAAAAAATCTGTCAGGTCTTTATAAAAATCCGTTTTCCCTACATCCTCCACACAATCCGGATCAATATAACTATAATATCCGTTTGACAGATTCCCCTCCAGAAAGCTACTGTAACAGTCTTCAAAATGTTCCGGTTCATAATATTTAGGCATATACAATCTCCTCCTTCTTCAATACTGCGATATACTTTCTGCACATAACACACATCATCCAACTCATTCCTGCTACACACAAACCCCCCCAACCCATTCCCGCAGCACACAGAATACCCCTCTCACACATAAAACCGCTCCCCGCTCTCCAGACACATGCAAGCCAGCCTGCCGCCCGCATACCCGCTCTCGCAGTCCATCATATACAGGTTACCCGGCTCATTGCGCCACACGGACCTGTATCCCCCATCCAGATATCTCCCCGGAAACTCCGCCAAATTGCTCGTATGTTCGTGCCCGCAAAAAGAGATATAGCCCGGGAAACCGTCCCTCACAAATCTCTCGTAGTCCAGTCCCCCCATCAGATAGTAATCTCTCCTTTTCCACCTTCCGGGAGGAAAGGTCATGGCATGGGCAAACAGATAATTCTTTCCCTCCAGCTCCAGTTTTTCCTGCAACGGAAACCGCTCTATCGCATCCGCAAGCTGCAGCAGATCCACGGGCGTGAGCCTTCGCTGCAGCATGGCAAATGAGTTATACACATAGGGCCAGCAGGTTATCCGCCTCGCCTCCGACAGCGCCTCATAGTATCTGATATAGTCCGCCAGCCACTGATCGTGATTGCCCCGCACCACCGTACAGCGCTCCCCCAGCCCGAGAACCGTAAAGTAAACGCCCGCCGGGTCCGCACTCTCCCCGCCTCTGTCGAACAGATCCCCCAACAGAAAGACATGGTCGTCTTCCCCGAAAGCGATCTTTTTTAACATCGTCTGTAATCTTCTGTTTTCATTGTGGATATCACCCATCACATAATGCATTCTCAAACGCCTCCCTCCGCGCACGGCATCTTCCAAAATCTCATTCTTCCCGGCGCTTCCTCTCATTGTATCGTTCTCTGACTCATTGCCCGCCGGAATAAAACTCCTCCCCCGTGTCCAGACAGATCGCCGCAAGCCTGCCGTCCGGGTAGTACGCGCCGCAGTCGATGGCAATATGGTGATTTTTCCGGAAGATAAAACCCGGCCTGGGATTCCCCGGAATATACTGCGTGGGCGTATGCCCTGTCACAATATATTTATCCTCAAAATACCGCCTCTCATAATCCTGTCTCTCCCAGACCAGTTCCTCCAGCGTATAGTCGCCCAGATCCCTCTCCGGCGAAAAATGCCCCAGCCCGGCATGGACTAAAAGGTATTCTTTCCCGTTCACGGTCAGCTCCGCATAAGTCAGAAACTCTCCGATATAATCCATCACCTTCCCCCGCATCCCGGCGTCCAGCCTGTAGAACTCATCGATGGTCGTCATCCCCCCGTTTAACATCCAGTTGGACAACTCCTCCGCCACCCCCGGCTCAATCTCCTCTATCGCCTTCTCCGTGATCTCCTGACAGAGAAAATTCAGACAGGTCATCGCCATAAATTCATGATTGCCGACAATGGGAATCACATTCGGCATCTCCATAAGCTTCTCTATCACGCTGACCGGACGCGGCCCTCTGTCCAGAATATCGCCGAGAATGTACAATGTGTCCGTCTTCTTCAGCCCGATCCTGTCCAGCAGTTCCACAAATTTGTCATATTCACCGTGAATGTCTGAAATCACATAAACCGCCATATTGTTTACGTCCATACCCTTTCTTTTTTACTGTTTTCACACTCGATGTCATTTAATCGACTCAAAAGCCGCAAACAGTTCTGGCAATTCCAGACTGATAGGCCTTTTGTCCTCGGCATCATGTCATTTTGTTCACAGCAGAACATTTTCCGCCGCTCTCACGCTTTTCTGATCAACGCCCCGTTGTTTGACGTCAGAAAGATATCCCCAAATTCTCCATCCTTCATATCAAAATTGTAGACATAGGCGGTGGCGTAGTCCGCTGTCGGCCTCTCCCACTCCCATGTCTCCTCATGCGAAGAGACATACCCGCCTTTCTTCTTCCACCGTCATCCTGCTGGTTTTCTCCATAAAAAATCCTCCATATCATCTCAGTGTTTTTTGTCTACACTAATATTATGGAGGATTGAATCATCAACATGTTAAAGATCAATGTATAAGAACATCACTTGTCACATTTTTTCATTTATTTTCCGTATTTTTCTTCCAGTTTTTTTATTTCATCCCTGATTCTTTCTCTGATCTCCTCATCCATGATCTCCACGACGCCGGCGTACTGCATCGCCCAATGGACGATCATAGCGGGCGATGTCACAACGTCCACAAAATCAAATCCCTCTCCGCAGGATGTGCGGCGCTTTCTGTAATGGTCGCCGAACCAGTCGTGCAGCACGGTGTACTGATCCTGCGGAATCTTTATCCCGATGCGCCTCGGCTCGTCGTACCCCATGTTCAAATGTTCGCTCATGTATTTTGCAGGGTCCCACTCCCTTCCCGTCACCTTTGCACACTCGAGTCCTGTTATAGGGGTACGCTTCACGGGCCTTCCCGCATCGTCCGCCAATACTTTAATATCCGACATCAGATCGATCCGGTAATGGCTCAGATTCTCTCTTCCCGGCATATTGCCGATCAGATAATGCATATCGTGATACACCACGATATGATAGGGATTTAACTCATACTTTCGTCTCCGCGAGATAAGATTTTTGTCCGCATCATAGTCGTTGAAACAAAAGCCTATGCGGACTTTATCGTTTATGGCTTTCTGGATAAAAGATACCTGTCCGCCCGGATCCATCCCACCTTCTCTGACAGGATTCTCCGCCATACGGCTGGTCCTGGCAAATATGCCGTCGGGGTTAAATTTCATTTTTCCCGTTCCCCTGTCATAAAACGGTGTCTCATAATAGATACTCGCCGTATCTATGATCTTTCCAATCAAATTTGCCTTTTCCTTCGCCGAAATACTGTCGGAAAACGAAACCCCCTGAATCAGCAGATCCATCTCCCGGTCCGTGAAATCATGGATATACCGCAGATCTGTGATGGACGGCGCTTTGGCGGACAACGCCGAGAGCTCTTTTCGAATCGCCTCCACATCGGCGCCTTTTCTGCGCGCCTCGTTTTTCAACTCCTTTATTTCTTCCTTCCTGTCTAAAAGATTCTCCTGATATCCTCTGTATTTGATCCGGTACTCCGGATCGTTTTCTTCCGTGTATTCCACGGGATTGATCTGACGCAGGATTCCATCGATGGTATTGGACAATGTGCCTGGATTTTCGGTCGCCGCGACGCCATCCATATTCCGCATCGCCTCGAGCAGTTCCGCCTGCGTCACGGGATGGGATTCGTCGGATATCTTTTTCAGGATCTCAAGCACCTGCACCGCCTTACTGCCTGCCATCCGCCAACTCCTCCAGCTTTCTTTTTCCGCTCTGAAGCGCCCGCCTGACCTCCAGTTCCCTCATACCGAGCGCCTTTGCGATCTTTCCCGCATTAGCGCATCTCTCGCATCCGATACCGTATGCCATATACAGCACTTTCCTTTCACTCTCCGTAAGAAGCTGTAAATCCTCGCGCAGCTGCTCGTCCCTCTCCCTGTCTGCACACTCCGTCTCCAAAAGAAAGTACGCCTCCTCGGAAATCTTCCGGATCACGCCGCTTCCCTCGTCGAGAGAGACACAGTCCGGATTAGCTGTTTCCGCGCTTCGCAATCGTTGCGATATCCACCAGCGTAAGGCTGCTGCCCTGCCGCTCCTTATTCTCCAGACTTGTCACCAGCGCCCTCGCGGTATCCATCGCCGTGATACAGTTCACGCCGGTCTCGATAGCGGTACGGCGGATCAGGAAACCGTCCCTCGATTTATCCCTGCCCTGAGTAGGCGTATCGATCACAAGATCGATCTTATGTCCCAGGATCAGATCCATCACCGTCGGGGACTCCTGCGAGATCTTGTTGACCTTTCTCGCCTTCACGCCCGCCTCGTTCAGCGCCGCAGCGGTACTTCTCGTGGCATAGATGATATACCCGAGTTTCTCAAAGCGCCGTCCGATCTCAATGGCTTCGCCCTTGTCCGCATCCTTCACGGTGATGATCATCTGTTTGTATCTGGGCAGATCCACGCCCGCCCCCAGAAATGCCTTGTAAAGCGCCTCGTCAAAAGTATCTGCGATGCCCAGACATTCCCCGGTGGACTTCATCTCCGGCCCCAGAGATATCTCCGCGCCCCGGATCTTCTCAAAGGAGAACACCGGCATCTTGATCGCCACATAATCCGCCGCCTTCTGCAGCCCCGGCTCGTAGCCCAGATCCTTTATCTTTTTGCCGAGGATCACTTCCGTCGCCAGATCCACGATCGGAATGCCCGTCACCTTGCTGATATAAGGCACGGTACGGGAAGATCTGGGATTTACTTCGATCACATAGACCTCGTCGCCCACCGCGATAAACTGAATATTGATCAGGCCGATGACATGCAGC
>Ga0137308_101770_pt1 | contig 18289 bp, 14 predicted proteins | sample Inofrocosms_June_FD_97181 | JGI IMG/M metagenome (GOLD analysis project Ga0137308, IMG submission 97181) | Mouse cecal microbial communities from Vienna, Austria - N-Acetylneuraminic and N-Acetylglucosamine D2O microcosms_June | ecosystem: Host-associated > Mammals > Digestive system > Large... | reverse complement strand
ATCATTATAGGACAACCATATGTCGCCTGTGTCATTTTGAAAAAAATTAATGGCAGCATATTCTCCAATGATACAAACAGCAATACAAGGATATGGTTGCTCTCCGCTAATCCATATATCATTATTTTCTTGTGCTCCTGTCCGTATAAATTTTATTACATCCTCCGTTGATTGAAAAGTAAAATTCCCTTTACTTGTACTGATTATTCCTATTCCCATACGTTCCTCCACAATCCCAATTTATATTCAGAGAAAATCTCTATCTGCTATTTGTGATGTGTATTTATAAGTCACTTCCGAATGGGTACACAAATCCGAAAAAGGAGTAATTTAAATAAATTAAAATGCTGATTTCCCGCTGGGTTTATTATATTACATCTATCCGACAATCACAATGTCTATTTCGCTCGCGGCCAAAAACCTACCGATTGCGGACACTTGCGCAGAGGCACGTTTTTTTAGGTATGATATAGACACAACAAAACAACAAGCAATTTTAGGAGGTAATAATTATGCGTCATGTATATATTCGTGGGTTAACGGGGGGCATTGGGCTGGCAGCGGCTATTGTATGCGGTGTATCAGGCAACTTTCAAACGGCTGCCCTCTATGTAATTCTAAGCGGTTCATTCCTGTATTCCGCATATGCCACATGGAAAAAGAGAAAAGACGGCAAAAGAGACAAATAAAATGGGAAGACCTCTTTTGACAATCAAAAATTTAAGCGCATGATATGACAGTGAAAGAACGGTTCTGTCCGGCTTTTCTTTGGAATTATCCGAACACGAAGTTGTAGGGTTAATCGGGCTCAACGGCGGTCCTGAAAACGGCAACATTCATCAAATGCCTGCTTCACAGCCGCTTGCTCATTGCCCGCGGGAAGCAATGCAGCAGAAATCAGGGAGGCTCTTCGTCCGCCTGTTCCGCGAAAAAACATTGGCATTTCGGTGTTCTATGGGCTGCAGGACTGACCGCCGCCATTCTCTTCTGCGGGAAACACTTCCTGTTTCTGATGCTCCCGGCGGCCAACGGCCTTCTTTCGGCTGTACTTTTACAGAAAGCGGACGGAAAACCTTTTCGTTGCCCCCATGGGCTTGCCATTTTGTCCTTAAATACTCCGATCTGCATCCTGCTGTCCTGTGACCCGGCCTTGGAGCAGGCCGTCTGTTTTCTTCCCGCCAGAAAAAAGCGTTTTGTGTCCCCTATTGTCTGTTTATTTTTCTGTGCAATATGACTGCAGACACGATTTTCCTTTGCAGCCTGCAGCTTCAAAAGGACGGCGTTACTCTCCCGATGCTTGCAGCCGCTCTTTTCTTTGCCTTGCAAAGCGCCGCCTGCTCCGTCCTATTGGAATGGTTTTATCCCCTCCGCGGCCGGAAAACCGAAAGCGACCTATGGCATCCCCCGCGGAAATACATTGTTCCGGCAGCCATGCTTTTCCTTGCAAGGGCAGTGGGAACGCTGCCCTTGCTGATGCCCGTATTGTTCGCGTTACTGGCTGCCGAAATTGTTGTATTACTCCTTTGGCGCCGGGATCCTTTCGGTAAAATGACATAAAAGAATTAAAATACATTTTGCTTCCTGCAGAAAGTATTTCTTCGAATATCGGCAGGCACTTATCGGCAGGCACTTCCTGATTTTATACCTATAATCAGGCATCCACACTATAGTTAGGCGCTTCTTTGGTAATATGGATATCGTGGGGATGGCTCTCCTTCAGGGAAGCGGCGGAAATCTTCACAAACCTGCCGTTTTCCTTCAGCTCTTCAATATTGTGGGCACCGCAGTAACCCATACCCGAACGCAGCCCGCCCAGCAGCTGGAATACGGTGTCTTCCAAATCACCTTTATAGGCCACGCGTCCCTCTACGCCTTCGGGAACCAGCTTCTTGGCATTCTCCTGAAAATAGCGGTCTTTGCTGCCGTTCTCCATAGCCGCAATGGATCCCATGCCGCGGTAAACTTTATATTTTCTGCCTTGGAAAAGCTCGAATTCCCCGGGGCTTTCCTCACAGCCTGCAAACATACTGCCCATCATACATACGCTGCCTCCGGCGGCAATCGCCTTGGTAATATCGCCGGAATACTTGATTCCGCCGTCTGCGATAATAGGCACTCCGTATTCCTTCGCCACACTGTAGCAGTCCATGATAGCCGTGATCTGAGGGACGCCGATACCGGCAACCACACGGGTTGTACAGATAGAGCCGGGGCCGATGCCCACCTTCACCGCATCCGCACCGTTCTCGATAAGATCCTTTGTAGCGGCGCCGGTGGCCACATTTCCGGCAATCACTTGGAGATCCGGATATTTTTCCTTAATCATTCTCAGGCAGTTCAATACATTCTGGGAATGCCCGTGAGCGCTGTCCAAAACGATTACATCCACCTTGGCATCCACAAGCGCGCCTACGCGGTCCAGCACATTGGCGGTGATACCCACACCGGCTCCACAGAGCAGCCTGCCCTGAGAATCCTTTGCAGACAAAGGATACTTAATGGTCTTTTCAATATCCTTGATGGTAATCAGACCCTTCAGATTAAAGTCCTTGTCCACAATAGGGAGCTTCTCTTTTCTCGCCTTGGCCAGTATCTGCTTTGCCTCCTCTAAAGTGATGCCTTCGGGCGCCGTAATCAGATTCTCGCTGGTCATGGATTCTTTTATTTTCTTAGTGAAATCTGTTTCGAATTTTAGATCCCGGTTGGTAATAATGCCTACCAGCTTGCGGCCATCCGTAATGGGGACGCCGGAGATACGGAACTTGCCCATCAGGGAATCCGCATCCGCCAATGTATGATCGGGAGTCAATGAAAAAGGATCGGTGATAACACCGTTCTCAGAACGTTTTACTTTGTCTACTTCCTCTGCCTGCGCTTCGATAGTCATGTTTTTATGAATGATACCGATACCGCCCTGTCTCGCCATGGCAATTGCCATACGGTTCTCCGTTACAGTATCCATTCCCGCACTCATCATAGGAATGTTCAACTGGATCTTCTTTGTCAGCCAAGTAGTTAAGTCCACCTGATTTGGTACAACCTGCGAGTATGCAGGCACCAGCAGCACATCGTCGAAAGTAATGCCTTCACCGATAATCTGTCCCATTTTCTTTCCTCCTGTATGAAATATGCCTGCCGCCCAAAGCAGTATACACATAGTTTTTTAAGACTGACATTGGACGGCTGTCTAATTGTTCAGATGAGTTTATCAAAGTTTGATTATACTGTCAATAAGAATTTACACGAATTTTGTAAGCCATACAACGGTTCGTCTATTGTCCACTCCGCCCACAAAATTCGCATGGCAGTCTCAAGCCTTGTACGCAGAAACATGCAGGATACACAAAACAGCGTACTTGCACAAATAATATACAACTGCCTGCGGAATAAGAAACCGCAGGCAGCCTGTACTAATGTCAAATTGTTATTCGTTATCCTCTTTCTTAGCAAAAGTCACGGAGATGGAATGATTCTCGGTTATATTTGTAAAGGTATAAGACGTTACGGCACCTTGAGACTGCCCGTCCACCAATACTTCCTTTATCTCATATCTCGCCTGAGGCGTTATGGTAAATGATTTTCTTTGCGAAACAGCCTCTGCTGTGAGCATTAGAACTTCTTCTCACACTATGCCCTATGGGATTTTAATCTTTGAACACCTTTCTAGGCGCCACATTCCTCATAACCTTAATCATCTCCTCGGAAGGGCTCAGAAGAATCTTCTCACCACCCTCATAGTACATTACAAAACGGCGGTCAGGCTGCAGTTCCTCACCAATGCTGTAGTCCTTTACCTTGGCATTATCCCTTCTCCCGAAATTATCCAAATGGTAACTCTTAATGGGAGCAAGAACCTCTATTCTATCCAAGCTGTAGGTAGCTACCCTCTTTCTCTTGGACTTGGCCATCACCTTGTCGATCACGATCTCCTTGTCCAGATAGAGATATTCGTACTCAATATCGGAAAACATATTGGCAAAATAGGCTCCCACTCCAAGGGCTACCGCCGGAATAAATGCCAGCGGGATCACAAACATAATAATGGCAAAAAGCACCGTCAGCACAATCAAAAATATCTTTAATAACTTTTTCAATGCCGAAGGCTTTGTCTGTACCAGACATTCAACATATGTGTCGCTCATTTTTCCTCCATTCCAAAGCATCCTTCCATATAGCATATTGTCATATGATACGGATGATTTTCACTACCGTATTTCACCATGTCCATATGAATCCGGATATGGCGCTACTTTTAATATAGCCTATTATGGGACAAGTTGCAAGACAGTGATTTCATAGATTTTCTTTCAAAACCATTATTGCGGCATTCGCCAAATGCTCGTGCAAGCACGGCACTTGGCTCATTGCTCGCAGGAATAAACCGCATACTATATAAGCTGCCGGAATATTTACCGTTATCGGCAGTTGAACAATACTCCGGCAGCTTATTTCACGCCAAAGCGCGCTGCGGCGCGCACCTGCCCTATGAGCAGCTGGCGAGATCGTAATAAAGCCCTCTCTTGGCCATCAGTTCTTCGTGGGTTCCTTCCTCGGCAATCCCCTGATTGCTGATATAAAGAATGCGATCCGCATTTCGAACCGTGGAAAGGCGGTGGGCCACAATAAATGCCGTCTTTCCCTTGAGCAGAATTTCCAGCGCCTCCTGAATCAGCAGCTCCGTCTCCGTGTCGATGGCACTGGTGGCTTCGTCCAGAATCACAACGGACGGATTCTTCAAAACGATTCTTGCAAAGCTGATGAGCTGCCTCTCTCCGGCGGACAGGCCGCTGCCGCGCTCTTCCAGCACATGGTCGTATCCGCCGTTTAATCTTTGGATAAACTTATCCGCGAAGATCATCCGGGCCGCCTCCTTACACTCCTCGTCGGTGGCATCCCATCTTCCGTACCGAATATTGTCTAAAATGGTTCCTTTGAAAATAAAGGGATCCTGCATCAATACACCGACCTCGGAACGCAGGGAATACAGGCTGGCATCCCGCACGTCCACATCATCAATCTTAACACAGCCTTCCCTGACGTCATAAAAACGGGTCAGCATACTGATTACCGTTGTTTTTCCTGCCCCCGTGGGACCAACCAAAGCAATGGTTTCCCCCGGTTTTACGTGGAGTGTAAAATGTTTCAGGATATTTACATTTTCTTCATAGCAGAATGTAACATCCTGAAAATCCACCTTGCCCTTGACATTTCTGAGCACCACCGGATTTTCTTTGTCATGAATCTCCACCGGATAATCAATGGTATCAAACACCTGCTCCAGATTGGAGCTTACCTGTGCCAGTTCCTGAATAATGGTGGACAGCTGAGCCAAAGGATCCTGAAAGGCTCCCATATAGCTGGTAAAAGTAATCACCACTCCCGCCGTGATTCCCACATTTCCGTCTAAGATCAATGCCAGTGCCATACCGAAAATGCACAGCGTTCCAAGATGCCAGAAAAACTGCACTATGGGGCTGTTTAAACGGGAACGCTTCACAATTTCCCACCACATACTTACGCTTTCTTCATGAATCTGCCGGTAAATATCTTTATTGATACCGATTCGGTTATAATTCTTTACAATCTGCTCCCCCATGATAGACTCCACCAAAAAAGCGGTTCGGTTGGAGTTCTTCATCCGGTGTGCCGCATACATTTTCCGCAGATGGGAACGCAGCCAGAAGATAATAACCATCATGGGCACCACCGCGGCAAATACGATGAGAGTCAGCATCGGACTAAGCGAAAGCATAAATACCGTTACCACCACCAGCTTCACGATATATATGGCAAACATCATTACATAATTGGAAAAAAAGTCTGCCAAACCGTTAATATATTCCGTCACCCTCACCACAATCTTGCCGTCCGGCCGATTGTCAAAATAGTCGAAGGAAAGCTGCTGGAGCCGCTCGAAAATATCCGTCCGGATCCGGGTAATGATGCTTAATCCCATCCGTCCCATGCTTCTGGCCTGTACGAAGGTGGACAATATCTCTATCGCGGCCAGCAGCACCAGCCCTCCGCCAACCAGCGCCAGCTGACGATAATCCCGATTCACCACCACTTGATCCACAATGAGCTTCAACAGCCGGGGCGGTAACAGGGAAACCACTGCCGCCACCAGCATCATACAGCTGACCAGAATCAGAAGCCGTTTATAGGGAAGAATATACTTTAACGTCCTCCACAGCTGCCGCATGTCAACCTTTTTTTCTATTTTTTCATCCTCAAAAAAAGTATTCCGTTTCGCCATTTTCTTTTATCCTATTCCAGTTCCGCCTCTTCTCTTCAATGCCTTTTATATCCTGCATTTCCGTTCCGAGACTGTTTTCCAGTTAGTTCCGTCTCTTCTATGCCTTTTATATCCTGCTTTTCCGTTTTAAGACTGTTTCCGGTTCCGTCTCTTCTCTTTCTATCTATTATGTTTCCGGCTTGTCAATCCGAACTTCGTCCGCCTGTTGTTCCTGCTGTACGCGGTAGATATGTGCAAAGCTTCCACCCATTTCCATCAATTCCCGGAAAGATCCCCGCTCCGTAATCTCCCCGTCTTTCATATAAATAATCTCGTCGCAGTCTACCACGGAGGAAAAACGGTGGGCCGTGATAATCAGTGTCTTTTCTGCAAAGTGATCGTGAATATTTTTTAAAACCACATGCTCCGTATTCACATCCAGCGCCGAAGTGGAATCATCCAGCACAAAGACGGGGGCGTTTTTTAAGAATGCTCTGGCAATGGAAATTCTCTGTTTCTGTCCGCCGGAAATACCCAGCCCGCGCTCGCCCACAATGGTTTTGTACCTCTCGGGCAGCGCGTCGATGAACTTGGCCGCCTCCGCGTTGGTGGCCGCTTTCGTCACCATGCGCTCATTGATATCCGCCCGGCTGAAAGCAATATTGGATTCAATGGTATTGGAAAACAGAAACACATCCTGAAATACATAAGAATACATCTTCCGCAAATTTTCCAAGCTGAATTCTTTGATATCATGCCCGCTTACCGTTATCTGTCCTGATGTAATGTCGCAGACACGCACCAGAGTCTTTAGCAGAACGCTTTTACCCGATCCGGTCTCTCCCACAATTCCCAGCTTTTTCCCATAGGGAATGCTGACATTGATATGTTTCAAAATCTCCTGTCCGTCCATCTCCACGGATACGTCTTTCAATTCGATGTCCGGCGTATCACAATGCAGCTTTGCCTCCTTATCCTCCGGCACCTTGCTCTCTTTTTCCAGAAAACGCTTTAAAGCAAGTCCGGCTATGGTCTGCTGCTGCATATTAAAAATATGATTGTTGACGCCCGTAATATTGTTCATAAACCGCATGACATATGTGGAAGCCGCCAAAATGTAACCCACGGTCAGACGCCCCTGAATGACCAGCACTGCCGCAATCACAACAGTGCTGATATAGGCAATCTGCCGGATGGTATTAAAAGTCAGATCGAATTTGGATGACAACTTAATCTGCTTCATCCTTGCGTCAAAAAAATTTGTATTTGCATTGCCGAATTTCTCCTTCTCCAGCGCTTCATTGTGGAAAGACCGGACAATGCGGACTGCGGCAATGTTTTCCTGAGTGGTCAGGTTCATCTCCGAGCTCTTCTTTCGGATATCCCTGAAATTTTCCCGGGCCTTGCGCTTGAAATCGAGTACGGATTTCACCAAAAACGGCATCAGTATCAAAGGGATAATCAAAAAGGAAATATCAATACCCGCAATTAACGTCAGCGTCATCACCAGCATAAATATAGAATCTCCCAGATAAGGGATTCTGTGGGAAAACAGCTCCTTGAACATAATCGTATCGCTGTTCAAAATCTGCAGCAGCTCGCCGGAATTATATTCGGCAATGGTGGCGGAATCCAATTCCATCAGTTTTCCGTAAGTCATATAGCGGAGATCCGTCTCCAGATTCAGTCCGATGCGCTCCTGAATCAGATCCCTGACATAGATCAGCACGATCCGCAGAAGCATCAACAGCCCATATGCCGCCGCAATGGCAAAGAACAGCCGCATGGTGTGAGGCTCCCCGAAACGGCCTGTGAGAAGAAAATGGAAGACACCGCCGCTGTCTTCCCGCACCTCACCCTTTTGAATCACGAAATCAATTAAGATTCCGGACAAAAGCGGCAGGAGCAATTCCGCAAAAACCCCCAGAAAGCTTAAAGCTTCCGCCAGAACTGCAACGGGCATATTCTTCTTAAAATATTGATAACCAAACTTTAATGTCTCCATAGTTTTTGCTTCCGCTCCTTATCTCTCGTCTGAATTCTTTCGTCATTATCCCCCGTCAGTTCGAAAAAGTCAACCCTATAGGGACACGAATCGTCCGGTTCGCCGCCGCGAAGCGTTTTCACGCTCTTTTTTCGTGGTCAAACCAAAGCGATTAGAATAATTGCTTGAACTGCCGTAGGCGAAACCTCTGTTTTACGTTTTCTGTGAATATGTTACCGGTCACGGAGTGAACAGAAACATTTATTCTTTTTTAATATTCTGGTAATTTCCCATTTATTGACATCGGTATCAAAAAAACTTATTATGTAACATATATTATCGTCCGGAGAGCGGGAAATCTGTATACTATTTCTCTTAAGGCGTATATTAAAATCAGAAAGGCGGACAGGCACATGGCAGTCATGGATGAATTTAAAGAAGAACGAGAAGCACTAAAGCACGGCACCCCCAAGCAGAAATTTACTTATTTTCTGGATTATTATAAATGGTATGTAATCATTGCGGTACTGGTAATTGCTGCGGGCACTTACACCATATATGAGATTGTAACGAAAAAAGACACCGCATTTTACGTATGCCTGCTGAACACTCTGGAGCTGGATGCCGCCGAATACAATGCAGGCTTTATCGAATCCACAGGCATCGACACAAATGAATATCAGTTGATTTTCGATACGGACACATGGATAGATATCAACAGCATGGACGAATCCACCATGGCCAACTCCCAGAAATTAATGGCACATCTTGCCGCCGGAGAATTGGACGTGATGATTACGGACAGCAATTCCATTACAAATTATACCTATCAGGAAGACTTCTATACTATGGAAGAGCTGCTCTCTCCGGAGCAATACGAACGGTATAAACCTTATTTCTATTATGTAGATATGGTTACTCTTGCTAAGTGGCACGAATATATATCGAATCCCGACAATCTGATGCTGGAAATAGACTTCGATTTTCCCGATCCACGGAAACCGGAGGAAATGGAATCCCCTGTGGCGGTAGGGATATTTCTGGACGAGAGTGAGGCGCTGAGAGACTGTTATCATTTCAGAAGCGATGACGTGGTATTCTCCGTATTCCTCAATTCCTCCCATACAGAGACCGCATTGCAGTATTTGGAATATTTGACGCAGTAACTCCTAAACAGAGGACGTTCTCCGTATTGTGCGGCAGAGAACGCCCTCTAAAGCGTGCTTGAAATGCTTTCTCCGGAATATGCGTCACATTTTGCGGGATGCAAGTCTGAATTTAGGCGGCACTTATTCCTTTTATAAATTATTACATTGTCCAATATCCGTCGTAGGCATATCCTGTCTTTCCTGTTAAATAATGCTTTGACTTAGTAAATCCCGCTCTTTGAATTGCTTTTATTCTTTCTACCGCATAGATCGGTGCCTTCGTAAGTATTCCGCTGCACCCCAGCATTTCCTGAATATGAGGGATTATGAGCTCTATTATGTCATGTAATTTATCTTCTTTTTCATAATCGCTTCTTACATCCACTCTTAAAATTCCCATATTGTTAAATTCGTCTTCCGAAACCCTTAAACACAATTCAATTGTCCCGATCACGCTTGCCGCCGTTTTATCAACAATAGAAAGTCTGGCAAACCAGCCGTTTTCATATGATAACTTCCAAAAGCTAAAAGCTTCCGCCATTCTTTCCTTTGTTGCATAGTAAAAATTATCTCCGTCACAATTATCACTGTTAAAAAAAGGTAACGCATTTTTATCGCTGTAAACTTTTAGCAAATCCTCGCAGTCTTCCGCTTCAACCAGTCGCAATATATAGTTCTCGTTTTCTATTACATTGCATTTTTCATAAACACCCAAAGTTTTATCCCCCATAGATATATGCCATGTTTTGGCCAAATCCAAAAGGCATTGTATTGCGCTCGGATTTGGCCGTAAGCATATTTATTATCCCAACAGTTCCTTCAGCATCCTGTTAACTCCGGCAGGATCTGCCTTGCCCCTCATCGCCTTCATGGTCTGCCCTACCAGAAATCCTATGGCTTTCTCCTTGCCGTTTCGGTAGTCCTCCACGGACTGGGGATTGGCCGCAATGACTTCCTCCACCGTCTTTTGCAATGCGCCTTCATCCATTACGGTTTTCAGGCTCTTCTCCTCCACATATTGTTCCGGATCCACATCTTCCTCAAACATAACCTCGAACACTTCTTTTGCCACCGTGGAATTGATTGCCTTACTCTCTGTCAGAGCAATCAGCTTTGCAAGATTTTCCGGTGAAAACCGGATATCTTCCGGATCCAGCTCCTTCTCTTTCAGCAGCCTCAGCGTTTCTCCCATAAGCCAGTTGGACACCTTCTTGGGCTGGCTGCCTAAAGCCACGGTGGCTTCAAAAATGTCCGCCATATGCTTGGAGCCGGTGATAATTTCAATATCATAGTCGGGAATGTCAAACTCTTCCTGATATCGCTTCATTTTCTCGGTGCGGAATTCCGGCTGCTTTGCCTTCAGCTTCTCCAGATACTCGTCGCTGATGCATAGCGGCGCCAGATCGGGATCCGGAAAATAGCGGTAGTCCTGCGCGTCCTCCTTGGAACGCATAGCATAGGAAGTCTCCTTGGTATCATCCCAGCGTCTGGTCTCCTGTACCACCGCCTTACCCGCTTCCAGCAGGTCAATCTGCCGCTCCCTTTCCCCATCAATGGCTCTGGCAATGGCACGGAAGGAGTTCAGGTTTTTCATCTCAGTGCGGGTTCCGAATTCTTGCGCCCCCGCTTCCCTGACAGACAGGTTCACGTCCGCCCGCATGGAGCCCTCCTGCAGTTTACAGTCGCTGGCTCCCAGATACTGGATAATCAGGCGCAGCTTTTCCAGATAAGCTATGACCTCTTTTGCGCTGCGCATATCGGGCTCGGATACAATCTCTATAAGGGGCACTCCGGAACGATTATAGTCCACCAACGTGCAATCCTCCCACTCGTCATGAATCAGCTTTCCCGCATCCTCCTCCATATGAATCTCATGGATGCCCACTTTTTTACTGCCCTCCTCCGTCTCAATCTCCACATATCCGTCCCGGCAGATGGGCAGATAGAGCTGGGAAATCTGATAGTTCTGGGGATTGTCCGGATAAAAGTAATTTTTACGGTCGAACTTGCAGTACCGGGTAATGTTACAATTCGTTGCAAGACCCACGGCCACTGCGTATTCCAGCACTTTCCCGTTCAGCACGGGCAAGGAACCGGGCATACCGGTACAGACGGGGCAGGTATGGGAATTAGGCCTGCCGCCGAAGGCCGTAGAGCAGCCGCAGAAAATTTTCGTCTTGGTGGCCAGTTCCACATGGACTTCCAGACCGATGACGGTTTCATATTCTTTTGCCATGATTTCCTCCATTCCGAAGCGCTTACGCTTCCCCTTTCCTGAGCCGTTCAAAAGTGTATGCCGTCCGAATCAGCTTTTTCTCCTGAAAGCAGTCCCCGATCAATTGTAATCCGATGGGCAGCCCTTTGCTGTCTGTCCCACAGGGAACGCTGATACCGGGCAGCCCCGCCAGATTCACGGATATAGTATAAATATCTCCCAGATACATTTTCATGGGATCGGAGAGGCTTTCACCCAGCTTGGGCGCCGTGGCAGGAGCCACCGGTCCCAATATGCAGTCATACTTCAGGAAAGCCCGGTCAAATGCTTTCTTAATCATTGCTTTCACTTTCAGCGCCTTCAAATAATACGCGTCATAATATCCGGAACTGAGGACAAAGCTTCCCAACATAATACGACGCTTCACCTCCGGGCCAAAGCCTTGGGAGCGGGTTCTTTTGTACATTTGATGAAGTCCCGCCGCATCCTCCGCCCGATAACCGTATTTTATGCCGTCAAACCGCTCCAGATTGGAGCTTGCCTCCGCCGCCGCTATTGTGTAATAAGCAGGAATCGCGTACTCCACAAGACTTAAATCAAACTCTTCCACTAAAGCGCCCTGTTCCTTTAACAGATCCGCCGCTTTCAGGACGGCGGCTTTTACCTCCGTATCCAGCCCTTCCCCGAAGTAGTCTCTGGGAATCCCGATGCGCATTCCTTGGACGTCTGCAACAAGGGCGTTCGTGAAATCGGTATCCTCCCGCTTTACGGAAGTGGAATCCTTGCAGTCATGGGAAGTTATCGCCTCCAAAACCGCTGCGCAGTCCTCCACGGTCTTGGTCAAAGGTCCGATCTGATCCAAGGAAGAGCCGTATGCAATCAACCCATAGCGGGACACGGTGCCGTAAGTGGGCTTCATTCCCACCACGCCGCAGTACGATGCAGGCTGACGGATGGATCCGCCGGTGTCGGAACCCAGCGCAAAAAAGCACTCCTGTGCCGCCACCGCTGCCGCGGAACCGCCGGAGGAGCCGCCGGGAACATGCTCCGGATTGCGTGGATTCTTGGTTACACCGAAATAGGAAGTCTCCGTGGTGGAACCCATGGCAAATTCATCCATATTGGTCTTACCGATGAGAACCACTCCGGCTCTCTCCAGATTCCGCACGGCTTCCGAGGAAAAGGTCGGCACAAAGTTCTCCAATATTTTGGAAGAACAGGTTGTCAGCACGCCTTCCGTACAAAGGTTATCCTTTACAGCTGCCGGTACTCCTGCCAAAGGCCCCGTCAGCTCTCCCGCCTCGATTTTTTTCTGGACATCGGCCGCTTTGGCCAAAGCGGCTTCTTTCCCTATCGTCACATAGCAATGGTAAATACTTTCCCATTCCTCAATCTGCCCAAGCACTGTCTCCATGGCTTCCACCGCGGTAGTTTTTCCCGCTTTGACAGCCGCCCCAAGGGCAGTCGCAGAAAGGGATAAAAGCTCCTTTTTCTCCATTCCGATTCTCCTATTCCAGTTCCGTCTCTTCTCTTCGCCCCCCACCTCATGGAAGAAATTCCATCTGCTAAAAGCAGCTGGCAATTTCTTCCGGGGGCTGCGTTCCGAGACTGGGGTTTCCAGTTCCGTCTCTTCTCTTCGCCCCCCCACCTCATGGAAGAAATTCCATCTGCTAAAAGCAGCTGGCAATTTCTTCCGGGGGCTGCGTTCCGAGACTGGGTTTTCCAGTTCCGTCTCTTCTCTTCGCCCCCCACCTCATGGAAGAAATTCCATCTGCTAAAAGCAGCCGGCAATTTCTTCCGGGGGCTGCGTTCCGAGACTGGGTTTTCCAGTTCCGTCTCTATTAAAATATTAATCGAATGTTTTGGGGACTATGAACATGTTGTCTTTTTGGCTGGGGGCATTCTGCAATGTTTTAGCGCTTTCGTCCCCGTTGGTCACTTCATCTTCCCGGAACACATTCTGTATGGGAAACACATGGGACATGGGTTCCACATCTGTTGTATTCAGTTCATTCAGCTTGTCAATGTAATCCAACATTTCACCCATGGACTTCTTTGCCGCTTCCTTTTCCTCGCCGGAAAGCTCCAGCTTGGCAAGAATACCCACATATTCAATTGTCTCGTCACTAATCATGTTTGCCATAAAAGTCTCCTATCCTGATCCCAATAAGGCAGCTGAACCGTTTGTCCGGCTTTCTCAGTTTGCCTCAATGAGCTCCTTGTCCGGTCTTCTTATTTTGCCTCAATGGGCTCCTTGTCCGGTCTTCTCAGTTTGCCTCAATGGGCTCCTTGTCCGGTCTTCTCAGTTTGCCTCAATGGGCTCCTTGTCCGGTCTTCTTATTTTGCCTCAATGGGCTCCTTGTCCGGTCTTCTTATTTTGCCTCAATGGGCTCCTTGTCCGGTCTTCTTATTTTGCCTCAATTTGACCTTCTGCGGAAATTTGCTCAGTCTCTGATTTTAATATGCACTTCTCTGAGCTGCTGCTCGGTGACATCATTGGGAGCGCCGCACATCAAGTCCTGCGCGGAACCGCTCATGGGGAAGGCAATCACTTCCCGGATATTCTCCTCTCCCCTAAGCAGCATCAGCATACGGTCTATTCCGGGCGCCATTCCTGCGTGGGGCGGCGCTCCGAACTGGAATGCCTGATAGAGAGCACCGAATTTTTTTTGTAAGGTTTCCTCATCATAACCGGCAATTTCAAATGCCTTTACCATAATGTTCATGTCATGGTTGCGGACCGCACCGGAAGAAAGTTCGATACCGTTGCATACAATGTCATATTGATATGCCAAAATATCCAGCGGATCCTGTTTTTCCAGAGCCTCCAGCCCGCCCTGAGGCATGGAAAAAGGATTGTGGGTAAATCCGATCTGCTTGGTGTCCGGATCCAGCTCATACATGGGGAAATCGTTTACATAGCAAAAACGGTACGCATTCTTCTCAATCAAGTCAAGCTTCTCCCCCAGCTCATTACGGATTTTTCCCGCATAAAAATTTGCCCTTTCCTCTCTGTCGGCAATAAAGAAAATGGTGTCGCCTGCCTCCAGCCCCGCAAGATCCCTAAGCTCCGCCTTGCATTCAGCGGGAATAAATTTGTCAATGGGGCCTTTATAGGAAAAATCGCTGTCCACTTCCAAATAACCAAGTCCACCCATGCCGAGAGACGTGGCAAAACTCAGAAGCTTCTCATGGAAGCCCTTGCTCATCTCCTCATGTACCTTAATGGCACGGACTGTCCTGCCAATAAAAGGTTTAAAGCTACATTTTTGAAAGAATTCCGTCAAATCCATAATCCGGAGAGGGTTGCGTAGATCCGGCTTATCACAGCCAAACTCCAGCATTGCCTGTCTATAACTGAAAACGGGATAAGGCGCCTTAGTCACCGCCGCACCTTCGGGTGCAAATTTTTCAAAAGCGGCGGAAAGCACTTCTTCACCAACTTTAAAAACATCCTCCTGCGTAGCAAAGCTCATCTCAAAGTCAAGTTGATAAAATTCTCCGGGAGAACGATCCGCTCTGGCATCCTCATCACGGAAACAGGGGGCAATCTGAAAATATCTGTCAATACCCGACACCATCAAAAGCTGCTTATACTGTTGCGGTGCCTGCGGCAAGGCGTAGAATTTACCCTTATATTTTCGGGAAGGCACTATATAGTCTCTTGCCCCCTCGGGAGAGGATGCGCAGAGTATGGGTGTCTGGATTTCCACAAATCCCAGCTCCGTCATCTTCTGGCGCAGGAAGCTGATCACTTGAGTGCGGAACAGGATGTTATCCCGTACTTTGGCATTTCTCAGATCCAAATAGCGGTATTTTAAGCGCACATCTTCCCTTGTCTCCTTGGAAGTCATAACCTCAAAAGGCAGCTGCTGATATACTTTCCCCAACACGGTAATCTCCTGTGCCTCCAATTCGATCGTGCCTGTGGGAATCTTAGGGTTGTATGTTTCCTCATCCCGTTTCTCCACAGGCCCCAGAATGCTGACACAGGTTTCCTTTGTCAAACCCTTCAGCAGTTCGGTCTTCCGGATTACTACCTGAAGTACACCGTACATATCCCTCAAATCGATAAAAGACACTCCGCCGTGGTCCCGGATATTCTCGATCCATCCGGCGGCGCGGAGCGTTTCTCCAATATATTGTTCGCTGATTTCCTTGATCGTAATGTCTCTGTAACGGTTTTTCATGGTCATAATACTCCTCTTTTCCCGCTGTCTTGCCCGCAGATCTCTCTGCGGCAGGCCGCGCATTGGTGTCTCTGAAGTTATCCATGCAAGCATGGCAGATGCATTCAATCACTTCTGACTCTGCTCATTCGCGCAAAAAAGTCCCGAGACACAGTTTTCTGCATCCCGGGACGAATAATTTTACTTATCCGCGGTACCACCCGCATTGAAACACCGCACCTTCCATCAAAGGTGTTCCCGGCAGTTTCCTCTCTCGCACTTAACGCATGCAACGTGCTGTCCTAATAAACTCTGATATAATTTGCATTCGAATTATACCGGCCTTTCAGGCAGCCTGCTCCGGAGTGTTCCCTTTGTCAGCTTCCACTGGCAGCGCTCTCAGTCGGTGACGCCGCCTTCCTGTCGTTTTCCTTGACAAGAGTCTCCTTCATAGCATTTTCAATATGGAAATCATGCTACCACACTTTTTTTTACTTTGCAAGAGGGTAAATTATTTTTGTTATTAAAATCTCTATCTTCCCACCGTCTTTGATACAATTTGATTTTACTTCAAACCTTTTGATTTTGCCATACTTACTAATTTTGCCCCGTAGGGGAGGATTCAAATCGAAAATGGCAGTAAAAAACTTCGGCAGGCAATACTGCAGCTTTTTCTATGCTTTTATTTCCATCCCATTCTAAAAGGTGAATCGGATATCCTCCCGGCTGTACACCGTGGCATATTCCACAAGGCTGTACCAGTCCTCCCCGTTAAATTCCGTCATTAAGGACTACGGTATGTACAGAAAACATATATTGTTTTGGTATGGGAGACATGAAGCCTGCCCGTGAAATGGTATGCGGTATGTAAGGTTATGCAATCAGAGGTTTTAAACTGCGGATATATTGATGCCTGTGCAGTTTATCAGCCATCATTACAGTGATAAGCTGGGTAATTCCGGCGAGAAGCCGGTCAGCATGAAGCGTTTTTTCATTCTGCGTTTTACGCCTAGCAACACAGAAGCTGTCCTTGAAATGGTTGATTGATTTCTCAACATTTACCCTGATCTTATAGGTGGAATCCCATTCGGCCGTACCACGGAGTGTACCAGGATAGGCGCGCAGGTTTTTCTCGGGATAAATATAAAACATCCTGCCGCAGGGGGATTCAGTACAGGGACTTTCACAGTGGCGGACACGTTTGCTTTTACCGGTTGTTTTATCATATTCCCATTTCATTTTTGGGCATACAAACTTCATGGTTGGCAGCCCGCAGCGGAGATGGGATTTGCTTCCTTCCCGTCTCATTGGAAGGGATGGGTCTTTAGGACAGCAGGGGACGCCGTCCTTATTCAGCGGGCAGTCGGATTTCGGAAGGGAGATTCTGCCGTTGAGGGGAATGTAAGCCTGCTCAAAGGAAGCTTCCTGTAACAGGTATTTGTAGATTTCAATGGAATCAAATGCGGCGTCTCCCAGAAAAGTTTTCGGATTGATAAGCGGATGCCTGCGAAAGAAATCCTTTAAAGTGGGAATCAATGCCTTGGAATCGGCAAGACTCTTATCTTCATCCGGGGAATCAGATTTTTTTCCAACAATGATGTCAGGATGAGCCTCAAGAAAGTCCTTGTTATAAAAGGAAATATCCCGGACAATGCCGAGTCCGTTGGTAATAATACCGAATTTATAAGCATAACAGAAATGCCCGTTAATGTACATCTGCTGAATGGCTGGATTGGCGGCAGCATGGGAAGGCATGGAGCCGTAGGCGGCTTTATAAGGGTCAAAGGAACCGGCCATCCCTTTTGCTTTTTTGAAGGCTTTCAGTTGTTTGATGATACGGTTGGCATATTTGGGATTGTTTTCTGTAACCCATGCCTCAATGCCGGAGGTGTCAAAAAGAAGCATGGAAGCTTTCTGTGTATCAATACAATGGCAGATTGGTTCGGTCAAGCCAACAAGATGATCGAACATGGATTGTAAGTCCGATAAAAAATCTTGTTTGAACCGGGTGAATTTAGAGGCGTCCGGGACAACGTCAAACCCGCAGAAGTCCCGCAGTTCCTGAGAGTATTTCAGGAATACGATCAGCAGGGATGTTGTTGGGATTGAGAAGATAAGCTGTAGTAACAGAGCCTTCAGCATTGGGTAAAGAAGATGCCTGCGGGGTCTGCCGGTGGCAGCATGAAAATGAGAAACAAAAGACACCGGAACAATTTCATCAAGGTTGATGGTTTCATCGAGTATGGAAAGAAACGCATATTTATCGTTATCAAATTTATTTTGGCAATCGGTAAAAATATCTGCCAAAGAGAGCTGTTTATGTGTTATCATATAGATACGACTCCTTTACTGGTGGATATGGATAATTGTTACTGGAGATTTCAATTATACCACAGACCAGTGAGGAGTTGTTTTATTTTGTAACAAAGAGAATCCCGTATTTATGCGGGTTCTGGCGTTTCGCAAACGCCTATTTATAGAATTAGGTAATTGCGAAACAAGTTCAAAATCTTGATTCCAATAGGGCAAAAGCCCGGT
>Ga0137308_101769_pt1 | contig 18302 bp, 21 predicted proteins | sample Inofrocosms_June_FD_97181 | JGI IMG/M metagenome (GOLD analysis project Ga0137308, IMG submission 97181) | Mouse cecal microbial communities from Vienna, Austria - N-Acetylneuraminic and N-Acetylglucosamine D2O microcosms_June | ecosystem: Host-associated > Mammals > Digestive system > Large... | reverse complement strand
TCTGTAGAAAGTATTTGATACAAAATCAATTAGCTGTACCAGAGGATGATACTTTGAATCTACATAAGTAACATCGAAATGGTTGCATATGGGATTTACAATATTTAACTGCTGATTAAGATATCCATCCAAAGCTTTTGCCATAGTTCATTCTCTCTGTTGTAAATGTTTTGATCATAATTTATCAATAATATATAATATATCACAAAATAGAAAGGAACGCTATCAAAATTTTGTGTAAAACTTTTTAAAACCCCTCCCGCATCTTCCGCATATAAGCATCATTAATCAGCTCCATGGAGATCTCCACCTCACCGTTTTCAAGGCCGTTTTCCGAAAGGATCTGCTCGTATTTTTCATAAATACGGATGCAGTGCTGGAAGCTGTCCTTGTTGCAGGGTTTCCCGTCAGAAACCTTGGTGGCGAAATTGTTGATTTCCCAGCGCATGTCGTCGATTTCCTTATCCACAAACATCCGGGTGAGCTTTTTTATGTCCGCCGAGATCTCCTCATCCCGTCGGTCGGACTTTTGCATGTCGTGTTCATGCTGTGTCTGCAGGGCAGTCAGGTTCTGGGAGGTCTGGATCAGCAGTTCATGTTCCTCCCGTCTCTGACGCATCCATTTTGTCTCAAGACCGAGCTTTTCCACAAAACTCTCAAGAAGGGAGAGTATGGCCCTTGTTCCGGCCAGAATGGCAACCGCAGCGGGAAGCACAGATACATAGTCAATTTTTGTAAGTTCTATCATTTCATTCATTTTAGCAGTATCCTTTTCTCGATCGGAGCGTCACGCGTCTGCCGGTAAGACAGTCCCATCGGGAATGCGCACGGCCCACATATATTTTACCTGTTTTGCAAACAGATCCCATGTGTTCCTGATGCGGTTTTCCTTCGTGGACGCAGGGTCGTTGATATAGACATAACCGTCCTTGCAGTGATACAGAAGAATAAAATGACCTGCGCTTGTCCAATGTCCTTTTCCCATACAGGCAATCACCCAGCCGCCGTTTTGCAGTGTCTGCAGAGCCTTTTCATGGGCGGGTGAGGAGGTTTTTCCATAGAGGTTTGACTGGTTCAGACGCTCGCATGGGATGCCGTAGGCGGAAAACTGGGGGACGAAATAGGAGTAGTAAGTTCCCTGATTCAGCGCTTTATAGCCGTGGGACATGGACCACTGCGCGGTGGTGACGGGGGTTACCGAGGGGTCTTTCAAGGTGGCTATCACCATAGCGGAAACGGCGACGCCGCAGCCGGCACTGCCGATGGTTTTTTGCTCGCCTTTGGCGGAGTAGTTGTGCGATTTCCAGCGCGGATCGGTCTGCATATAGCTGACGGGTCTGATGTATGCGGGGGATGAGGCGGTGGAATTCGGGGAGACAGGCGTATCAAACAGCGTTTTCTCAGCGGCGCGTCTGTTGACAAGTCCCTTAAGTACTTTTCCGCCGGCCTTGCGGTAGGCGGGGATTTTTTCGCTGATCTGTGCAATGCTGCGCGCGCCGCCGTCCAGCAGGGTTCTCAGGTTTGCGGCGCCGCAGTTATAGGTAAAGCTGACGAGGGCGTCGAACTGGTTCTGGTTCCACTGGTAAACGGCCATATAGCGGTTTACGGCTTTCTCGGCGTTTGCGCAGTCGGCGCGCAGATAGGCGTCCGCCTGTGTCTGGGTGATGGTCTGGCCTTCGGACACGCCGGAGGTGTGGCCGTATCCGATGATCCACACGCCGACGCTGTCCTGATAGGCGGTTAGACGAAGGCCCTCAAACCGTTTGATGAGGGCAAGGCCGTTTTCACTGATTTTTCTATTCATATAATCACATCCTCGTATTATTTGTTTTGGCCGCCTGAACGGTGGCTTCTATTTTTAGTTGCAGCCAGTTGTCAAAGGAACCATACACGCTGGCCACCGCTTTTTTTGACTCTTCGGAGACGGAGAGGAGGGCTGCATTGTATGCTTTCTGCTTTGCCTCTTCCCATGCACTCTGTGTAAATTCGCCTTTTGCTTTCAGGGTGTCCACAAAGGTCTGGTTGACGTACAGTACGGCATCCATGACGTCGGACAGGGCGTCTTTTATGAGGATACTTCGCGCCTCTGTCTTTGCTGCCTCCTCGATGAAAGCACTCTCCCTGATTCTGGCCTGAATAAAATTGACGGTATATTTTGCGGCCACAGGCAGAATGGCCGTCAGAACAATGTATAAAATATATTGGATCATCTCTGTAAAACTCATATTTCCTCCATTCCGCAGCGGTTTGTGTGGCGTAAAAAAAAGGGATAACAGATACAAAATGTAAATGTTATCCCTGTGATGAGACTTCTATTCTTCGATGAGCGTGAGATCGAGAATGTTGTTGTCCTGATCCGCCATCAGATCAGCGGTGATGGTCAGGCTTCCGGGATCGCCGTTGTTGCTGAAGCTGAGAGACATGTTGGACTGGGGAGCGCACTTGTAAGCGGTCAGCTTAAGCGGCACCGCCTCGTCGTCCTCGGTCTTCATAACCGTGTCGCCGTAGACGATGAAATTCTTCGGGAAGCTGGTGGATTTGATGTTGATTCTCTGCACGCCTTCGTTTACTTCCTTCATGTAGTAAACGATAACCGCGTCGCCGCCTGTCAGTGCGGATGTGAGTGTGATGACTTTATCGGCCACAGTGCATGCCAGCTCTGCGCCACAGTCGTCGTCCGCCTTGTAGACAACCACGCTGTCTGCTGCGGGTGCGTCGGGCAGGGTAATGACAGTGCCTGCGTCATCCACGGATGTCTCCATTCTGGTCACAAACTTGGCGGATCTGGAGATTTCGCCGCCGGTAATGAGCTGCCAGAGCTTGACGGTCTGGATCTGTGTCTCGATGGTAATGGTGCCGCCTCTCTCGCCGGAGAACTGGACGCGCTTGGAGTGGCCTTTTCCGCCGTGGGCGAATACGGACTCGCCGGTCAGCTCCGTTGTGCTGACGTTTGCAAAATCCAGATTGAGAAAAGGTTTCTTTGTGGCGTAGTCCACGAAAAGCAGATCGCAGACCTCTCTGTTTGCCATGTTAGGGTTTGTCATGATGTGTTCCTCCTTTAAGTGTTATCATGTTTCTGCTTCTATTTTTTTGAACCATGCCGACGCGTCGAAGGAGTGATTTTTATCGCCCCACGCCGCAACGCTCATGGATTGAATGTTGTACAGGTTATTGCCGGAAAGGCGGGCAAAGCAGTCCCAGAGCTGGTAGACGGTAAGATCCCAGATATTGAGGATATGCAGAGACTGGCTTCGGTTCGCGACGGCGGAAATGATGTTTCCCAGCTCCATATTTTGATCCGCTTTTGCCAGCTTTTCCTTTTCGGCTCTTCCCTTTTGCAGTTTTTTCATGATCTCCAGCGCCTTTTTGCTTTTCACCTTCGACAAGTCTTCGCTGCGTCGCGGTTTCAGGTAATTGCGCTGTCCGATCAGATCGCATACCGTCAGGTAGTTTTCCCGTGTAATCAGTCCGGTCTGTCCGTCGTCAGCGCAGACCAGAAAAGCATGCTGGGATTCGGAGAAGGTGACGGTTCCCTCCATAAAAAAGTCCAGCATGTTCTGAATCAGCGCGCAGGACGGCGGGCTTGACAGGAGCAGATCGAACAAGGTCATTTTCGTTTTTTCTTCCTCAGACAGAAGCGCATAGAGTTCAGACATGCCGGTCATGGACAGATAGGAGTCCAGATCCAGGGAGAGAACCGCCAGATAATGGCGGTAGGTGTTATAACCAAGGGAAGAGATTTCCCGCAGGGTGGGAGACTTTACGCCTCCGACCGACGGAACCTGTACAGGGTCTGGGGATAACAGTTCAAAATAGCCGGGTTTCAAAGGATCACCTGCTTTCATTTAAAATACCCGTTCAGTTTTCTGTTGTAGTACCGGGTGATTTTGGGCTTTGTCCAGAGTCTTTCTTTGCAGACGATGGTATCATAGGTATGGATTTTCCGCTCGGGGAGGAGGGAGCATTCTAAGCTCAATCCATCCAGTACTTTTATGACTGTATGTTCAGAAGAGGTAGTGGAAGAAAGATGGTTAAAAATGATATCTTCTGCCGATTTAAAAATCCTGCGGACGGTTACAGGGCTGATCTCTTCCCTGCCGGCTATCTGGGCTATGAGGTTTTCCTGCGTGATAATCAAGATGGTTTCCTCCTGTTTGCAGCCATTGCGCAATATGCTGTTTCCCTTATACACACAAGGGAAAGTCCACTGCGGATGGTTGTTTGAATTTTAAACGTTTTTCTTTGGGCCAGTGGGAATGGCCTGTTTTGCTTCGCTTTGTTAAACGGAATTTTTCTGTTTCCGATTTCTGTCATACATCCGCACATAGGATTTCTGACACGCAGGGCAGCGCCTGGTGCGGTTGTCCCTGGCGCGGACTTCGATCCACTCCCCGCAGTCGGCGCAGGCAACATATTTGGTATTGGGTGTCTCTATATTTTTCATAAGGTTTGTTACGATCTGTTCCCCGTAACAGAACCAGAGAAGCTGTTTGTATCTTTTTCCCCTGCCGTACAGGTATTCTGCCAGCATGTCGGCGACGGTCTCATCGGAATGGCCGAGGGAGGAGAAGGCTTCCCGGATTTTGACTGCAATATACTGCATATTGTCGGCGCGTGCATCTTTCATATGGATCATATAGCGGTATTGTTTATTTAAGGCATCATACAGGGCGGCGGCCTCGTCACTGCATCGGATTTTTGGGTCTGCCATCATTTTCTGATAGTCGAGTGCTTCCAGACGCAGCCCACGGGTGTTGATCGGCCTGTCCGGGATTTTTTCGTACAGTCTGTTTACGAAGCTTTTGTTTCGCTCTTGAATCTGTGACTTTTCCTTATCCTTTGCAAACTCGAAGAAGGCGGGAAGCCTGCCGCCTGTGTATCTGGCGATCCGATCGCTGACCTCCTTTGGAAATTCGGGTTTATATAAGGTTTTGGCAAAATCGATCACAAAGTTATTCTGGCAGCAGAGCTGTTTTACGCAGTCGACGGCGTCCTGCTTTTCCGCTTTGGAGCCTGACAGGAATACTTCGCTGTTCCAGATTTTGGAGATGGCGTTGCTGTAGATCCCGATATTGCCGCCGGTGAAAGCGGCGTGCAGTCCGGCATAAATATTCGCTTTATTTAAGAGGGCGGGTTTGGCTTTTTTCATATTATAGTAGAGAGGAACGATGCCCCTCATATTGCGCTGCGCAATTTCAATCAACTGCGGGTCAGCTACCACGAGAGACTTGTCTCCGTCCACGTCATACATCAGAAGCTTGCTGATCAGGTCATGGGTACTGGCATAGAGGCCGTCTGTGAGAAACCATTCCCGCAGCTTTTCGGCACGGCCGGTATCAGTTTCGCCTGCCACATTGTGTCGCACGGCATGTTCCCGATATAAGTGCGGACTCCTGAGACAATCCAGTTTATCGAAACGACGGAACAGGTGGCAGAATACCTCTCCGTCCGAAAGCAGTCCCTGGGGATGTTCTTTCTTTTCGAACCAGTATTCGCAGGCGGCGTAGAAATCGGGGAGCAGGAAGGTGTATCTGCCGTTTACCTCCAGTTTTCCGCTTCGGTATTTTTTGAGCAGGCTGTTTTTTACTTCCCGCAGAATGTCTTTGGTGTAGATGTCTCCAAGAAGGGGCGGGTACAGTCTGACGGCCTGCTGGAAGGGCGTCATATCCGTGTTGTAGGGGGAGATGCCTAAAACGTCAAACATGGTTTCCTTCGAGGAGCAGATATTGCGGATACGGTCTGCCGACTTCTGTGCCAGCAGGTCGATTTCTTCCTCCGTAATGTCTGTGAGTGTCTGCAGCATCTGATAATTGATTTTTGCCTTTTTGATCCTGTCCTCCTCCACATTGCATCTGCCTGCGCTGCAATGATGCTTTTTAAACAAGGACTTATATTCGTCCCAGGAGTCATAGTAAGGATGCATTTTAAACTGACTTCTGGTGAAGATGATCTGAATGTCCTCTTTGATAATGTCATGCGCTTTACCGTAAATATCGCAGATGACGGGAGAACAGTCTGTTGTCTCTATAAATGTTCGAAAATCGAACACGCCAAGCAGCCCTTTGATCCATGGAGCGCGGAACATGAAGTTTTTGGAGGAAACGGCGGGCAGGATCATGCCTGCGCCGTCGGTGTGCGGCACGGGAACGGCGTCCGTTTTTCTGGTGATGGAATAGTCTGTCTCATCCACAAGGTCAAAAGTGCCGTACACTTTTGTCTCAAAGTCCTCGATGACGATGGATTTGTCGATATCAAATTCTTTCCACTCGTCCGTGGCGGAGTTGGCAAGCGCCATGTAGGCCAGATGCTTGTTCACATTGTTGCCGCCCTTCGCATTGATTTTCTCTATGGAAAGACCGCACATGATGGTCATTCTGATCCGGTTCCATACGGTTTCTTTCATAAAAACCGCTTTTTTGCTACGAATCTGCCCGGCGGAGGAGGTAAAGTAAATATATTTTTCTCCCTTGTGGAAGAAGCCGTAAAAGAACAGGTCTTTAAACACGTCGAAGTAGTAAACCTGGACTATCATCAAGGATTCTGTCAGTTCGTCCTGTCCGATTCCGATGGCGCGGCTTAACGCGGAGTCAAAGGCAGAAATCACATTCGTATCGGTCAGTGCGTCCGGCCTGAGTGTGCGGATATGGTCCCTGCCGTCAGTCATTTCGTTCTGCTTCACTTTATTGGAGAGAAGGGTAAGCAGTTTTTCCTTGGATTCCTTTGCCTTTTCTCTTTTATGCTGAATCAGTCCGATCCAGTGCAGATAAGTATTTACGGTGTCGGCGCAGGATCCGGACAAAGGTGTGTCCAGGGATTTCCCTTTTCGCAGAAGATGCAGGGTCTCTTCCGTGAAGCCGCACTGTTTCAGCTTCTTCTCAATTTCCGGCAGCCTGTTCTGTATGTAATTGCGTTCTTTCCGATATCTGCAGTTCATCTCATGCAGATATTTTTCGCGGCTGCTGTAAAAATTGCCGGTGTCCACCGAATATAAATGATATTGTCTGTCAAGCATTAGAACATTCTCCTTTCATATGTGCGCAGCCGGGATAGTCTGTATGGCTCTGCTTTTGGATATTTTTTTGCATTCCTCATCGAATCGGAAATCCTGTGCGATACGGTTTGCAGTCAGGGAACCGTTCATATGCGGTTTTCCTCTGGATTCTGTGTTGAAATCGGACGGATAAATGATGCCGCCGAATGTTGTGTGGCCTGTCTGCATGATGCTTTGCCTGTTATATGCCTTCTGCATGGTTTTATTCTCCCTTCACAAATGGAATGTACTTCTTACACTATGTATTTCTCCGTCTGCATTTCGTTTTTTCTAAAAATTTACGGAGAGGAAAACAGAGTCCGATTTTTGGGACGGGAAAGGGATTAATATATATAAGAAGTGTCGGATTTGGAAAAAGTTTTTAAAATAGAAAACGAACATTTGTTCTAAAAATATATTGACAAATAAGAACGTGTGTTCTATACTTATCATTGCCAGATACAAAGGGTAAACAGGATTCTAAAGATTGTAGAAGCAGTGAGGTGGCAGCAGATGGAAGAGATGATAGAGGCATATTATGAGAGCAATGCCGTGAGACTCCGCAGCATGGTGGAGCGGATATTACTGAAATTCGGGAAATTGTCAGAATGGGATCTGGACGAGTTCTATTCGCTGGCTAATGAGGTATTTGTGGATGTCATAGGGCGCTACGACGGTGCGAGGAGTTTTGACGCATTTTTATATTCCTGTCTCTTTAACAGGATCAAAACGGAACTGACGAGAATGAACCGGGAAAAACGCAGGGCGGACAGGCTTGCGGTTCCGATCGACACCTGTATTGACGAGGACGGGGAACTGACCCTGGGAGATATCATTGCGGGAGATTTTGTGATAGAGAGGGAGGCACTCGAAAAGGGCGAGGAGAAATACAGCAGAAGAACGCGGCTGTATCTGGGCAGGCTGTCGAAGATGCAGAAGGATGTCCTGTGTCTGTATGCGGACGGCTATTCCCCGGATGAGGTCAGAAAAGAGCTGCAGATCAGCAAAAAACAATATGCGGACTGTCAGGCCGCGATTCACTCTTATAGAAATACTTCTGTACTGCTTTAAACTGTGCGGGACAGGAAAAGGGGGATTTGAAATGGCAAGACCACGGAAACAGACCTATACTTTGGAAATGTATCTGAAGAAAAACAAAAAAGGGGACATAGACAATAACGCGGACGTGCAGAGAAATTTTGTGTGGAACAAAGAGCAGATCAACGAGCTTGTGGCTACTGTCCTGACGGACGATTATATTCCGCCCATTATTCTTGGCGAGGAGGAGGACTCGAAGCTGCATATTGTGGACGGCGGGTGCAGGACGGCGGCCTTGCGGAAATTCAGGGAAATGAATTATAAAATTACCTCTGTTGTGGAGAACGCCATGATTCCTTACAAGAAAAAGTATGTGAATGAAGACGGCAATATCGTATATGAGGATGCCGTATTTGATATCAGAAATAAGACGTTTGAGAAGCTGCCGGTAGAGTTACAGGAAAAGTTTGACGAGTATCAGATTGAGACTGTCATCCATGAATGCTGTGACAGCTCCCGTATTTCCAAGTATATCAAGCGTTACAACAACCATGTGTCCATGAATCCGGACCAGAGGGCTTTTACATACATTGACAGATTTGCAAGCCGTATCCGAAAGCTTGTGGACAGTCGGTTTTTTGTAGAGTGCAGCAGCTATACGGAGAAGGAGAGGACAAAAGGCGCAGTGGAAAGGGTGGTTGTGGAGACGATCATGTGCACCAATCATTTTGAACATTGGAAAACGCAGCCTAAGGCCGCCTGTAAATACCTGAACGAGCATGCGGCGGAGGGAGAATTTGAGAGACTTGCAGATTATCTGCGCCGGCTGGAGCGTGTAGTGACGGACGATATAAAGGAAATATTTAATAAAAAGGATTCCTTTATTTTCCTTACGCTCTTTGAGAAATTTACAGGCTATCAGACGGAGGATATCAGATTCGGGGATTTTTTAAGGGAATTCCAACTGCATCTCAGGGGCCTCAGGAAAAATGAAAAAGGACTCCTTTTTGATGAGATTGACCGAGAATTGAGCACGAAGGACAGGCAGGTGATTGCGGACAAGCTGTGTATGCTGGAAGAAATGCTGAAAGAGTTTTTATGTGCTGACAGAGGCGGGAAACGGGCCGACGGACTGGTGGCCTTTCTTGCGGAAAATCTCGATATGGACAAAAGGGACATTCAGACGGATCTGGATCTGTACGAGGAGTCCCTGGATATTCTGCTGGACGATACGGTGAAAATCGGATCCAAACTGCGCAGTGCGGGAAACAGGCCGTCCCTTCTGGCGATGATGGTTTATTCCTATAAGGAGGACAGGGATCTGGACGAATGGATGGCGGTCTATGCCGGGAAGCACACCGGGTATCTGGTGGACCAGAGAAAGAATTTTCAGCAGATGAGGACAGATTTTGAGCGGTTTCTAAGCGGGAAGAGGTAGAACACACTAAAAAGCGAAGGACAGGATGCAGTCTCCGGGATCAGGACTGCATCCTCTGTGGCATTTTGTTTAAGCTGTCACGCGGTCAGATACAGCCGCATGGTCTTAAGCGCATTTTTCTCAAGCCTTGACACCTGCGCCTGGGAAATGCCGATTTTTTCCGCCACCTCCATCTGGGTCTTGCCCTCAAAAAAGCGCAGAGAGATGATTTCGTGTTCCCGCTTTGTGAGTTTCTTCATGGCCTCCGTCAGGGAGATGTGCTCCACCCACATTTCTTCGCCGTTCTTTTTGTCGCTGATCTGATCCATCACATAGAGGGTGTCGCCACCGTCAGTGTAGACGGGTTCGTAGAGGCTTAAGGGACTCTGGATGGCGTCCAGTGCGTAGACGATATCCTCTTTTGGGATACCGATCTCCGTGGCAATCTCCGAGACAGTGGGCTCCCGGGAGTTGGTGCGGGTCAGATGTTCTTTGGCGTAGATTGCCTTATAGGCGGTGTCCTTTAAGGAGCGGGAGACGCGGATGGAGTTGGCATCGCGCAGATACCGGCGGATTTCGCCGACGATCATGGGAACGGCGTAGGTACTGAATTTTACATTGAGAGAGCTGTCGAAGTTGTCAATGGCCTTAATCAGACCTACGCAGCCGATCTGAAAAAGATCGTCCACATTTTCGCTGCTGGAATGGAAACGCTTGATTACGCTTAAGACGAGGCGGAGATTGCCGTTGATATACGCCATTCTGGCATCCTGATCGCCTTCTTCGATTTTTTTAAATAATTCTTCTTTTTCCGCATTTTTTAATAGCGGCAGTTTGGCAGTGTTGACGCCGCAGATTTCTACTTTTCCCTGTACCATGACGCTACCACCCTTTCGTGTCATTTTTGCTTTCCTTTTTTGGTATGTAACAAGCATGTGCGATTCAGGGGAAATTATTCACAAAATCTTAAGAAAAAACGGCGGATAGGATTTTACAAACAGGGAGTTTTTTGATACCATAGTCTATGGATCAATTTTGGGACATATGATAAATGAGGAGTGAGTGTTATGGTTTGTAAGAAATGTGGCGCGCCGCTGCTGGAGGATGATCAGTTCTGTCCTGACTGTGGCGCGAAGGTGATAAGGAAAAGGAAATGCCCGGAATGCGGGGAGCCGCTTCGGGAAGGCACCCGTTTCTGCCCGGGGTGCGGCACGGAAGTGGGTGAGGGACGTCCGGTGAAGCGGACAGATACGGAGGAAGCGCCTAAGAGAAGGACGGAAACCGAGGAAATGCCGCGAAGGCGGGCGGAAACCGAAGAAATGCCGCGAAGGCGGGCGGAAACCGAAGAAATGCCGCGAAGGCGGGTGGAAACCGAAGAAATGCCGCGAAGGCGGGTGGAAACCGAGAAAATGCCAAGAAGGAGGGCAGATTCCGAAGAGGTGCCGCGCAGAAAGGCAAATCCGAATGCGCCAAGAAAGAAGGCGAATCCCGCACCGCCCCCGAAGAAGCGGGTGGTTCAGGAGGAGAGGCCCAGAAGGAGAAGGGACTGGGAGGAAGACGACTGGGATGATGAGGAGGACGAGGATGAGGAGAATGTGGATATTCTCTCCATCATGACGGTTGCTGTCGGCTGTATTCTCCTGGTAATTGTGGCTGTGCTGGGATTTAACCTGTACCAGCGGTATGTGCCGAAAGATTATGACAAGGCGTCCGAGGAGCAGGAGATCGAGGAAGAGACAGACGGGGAAGAGCAGGAGGACGGACAACGGCTGGAGGAGCCTTCGGAGGAGCACGAGGATGTGGAATCGGAGGAAACGGTTGAAGCTTCTGCCGCAGGCGCTGTTGTTGCTATTGCCGATGTGAGAATCAGGGATAATCCGAGTACACAGGGCACCACTGTCATCACGACGGCGAAGAAGGGGGACATTTATGAGTACGCTGAGGTTGTGGAAGGCGGACACTGGTATAAGATTTATCTTCCCGATGAATATGGATATGAGTTCGGCTATGTCAGCGCGGATTATGTAGAGCCGCAATAATCATTGCCGGGACAGAGCAATAGAGCAGGAACCTTTTCCGGGCTGGGACATAGAATAATAAAAAGCCCGGGGAGGTTCCTATGTTATTTTCGGAATTAAAGAAAAAGGAAGTTATCAACCTGAAAAACTGTGAGCGGCTTGGAAAGGTGACCGATTTTGAGTTCGACGAGTGCACGGGACAGATTTTCAAGCTGATTATTCCGGGAGACAATAAATGGTGCGGGTTTTTTGGGAATGAGCCGGATTATGTGATCTGCTATAAGGATATCAAAAAAATAGGGCCGGATATTATCGTGGTGGATATCTGCATGTAGATGTTTTGGCTATGTCTGGTCATGTGGTTACCATAAGATAGTTGACATAATGAGTGTTTTGTCCTATAATGTTCGTATTGAGCGCGGCGCCTTTGTATGTGGCTCAAGTACAGGTGGATAAGGAGGATATCCGGGATGAAATGCCCTTTTTGTGGACATGAGAATACGAGAGTCATTGACAGCAGACCGGCGGAGGACAACAGTTCTATCCGCAGACGGCGCGTCTGTGACGAGTGTGACAAGCGGTTTACCACATATGAGAAGGTGGAGACGATACCGCTCATTATCATTAAGAAAGATAACAACAGAGAGACTTATGACAGATCCAAGATTGAGGCGGGTGTGCTGAGAGCCTGCCATAAGAGGCCGATCAGTGCAAATCAGATCAACCAGCTTGTGGATGAGGTGGAGACGGAAATATTTAACCGGGAAGAAAAGGAAATTCCAAGCCAGGTGATCGGCGAGCTGGTTATGAATAAGCTCAAGGATCTGGAGGCCGTCGCCTATGTCAGATTTGCCTCTGTTTACAGGGAGTTCAAGGATATCAACACCTTTATGGAAGAACTGAAAAGTGTGCTGGATAAGTAAGCGGCAGATAAAAACACCTTGCATGAGTGCAGGGTGTTTTGTTATGATAGGCACGAAAGCAATGAGCAGTGTCAAAGAGGGCAGAGACGAACCGCCTGTCTGCAGACGGATTTGCCGGTGCCTGCTTCGGAGGGACGAATGCCTGTGAGCGAGGAAAGACGAGGGGGTTACGGGCGATACTGCGAATGAAACCGAGAAGGAGGACGGCGATGGCGTGGCTTGCATGTTTTTATCCGGACGTATATCTGGATTCCACATATGAGATTGATTTTGAGGTGTTATACCGGGAGGGATTCCGGGGTGTCATTTTTGATATTGATAATACGCTTGTACCCCACGGGGCGCCCGCTGATGCGCGCAGTATTGCGCTTTTTGAGAGGCTGAGAGCGATTGGTTTTGAGAGCGTGCTTTTGTCCAACAATAAGGAGCCGCGGGTAAAAATGTTTAGTGATAAGGTACAGTCGCGCTATATTTATAAGGCCGGAAAACCCGGGAAAAAGGGTTATCTGCGGGCTATGGAGCTGATGCAGACGGAGCCTTCAGACACGCTTTTTGTGGGAGATCAGCTTTTTACCGATGTGTGGGGAGCGAAAAGGATGGGGATATTAACATATCTGGTGAAGCCGATTCATCCGAAGGAGGAGATCCAGATTGTCATAAAGAGAAGGCTGGAGTGGATTGTGCTGTTCTTTTACAGGAGATCCTTGAAAGGGCGGCAGACAGACAGGCATGGAAGTGTAGGAGGAAAATATGGAAATAAACGGTAGGACAAGAACCTGCGGACTGATTGGAAACCCGGTGGAGCATACCCTTTCACCGGTGATACATAATACGCTGGCACAGCGGTTTGGGCATAATCTGGTGTATGTGCCGTTTCCTGTGGAAACTGGACAGATTAAGGAGGCGGTTGCCGGGGCATCGGCGCTGCAGCTTCTGGGGCTCAATGTGACGGTTCCCTATAAAGGGGAGGTGATTTCCTGTCTAAGGGAGGTGGATTCTCTTGCGGCGTCCATCGGCGCAGTCAACACGCTTGTGGCGGTACCGGGTGGATTTAAAGGCTACAATACGGATATGGAAGGACTTTACCGAGCGATGATGTCAGAGGGCATCCAGATCGTGGACGAGGAGATTATTCTGCTGGGTGCAGGAGGTGCCTCCAGGGCAGTGGCTTATCTGTGTGCTGTGAAAGGGGCAAAGAGGGTGTATCTTCTGAACCGTACACTGGAGAAGGCGCAGAAGGTGGCGGAAGAGGTAAACCGTGCAGTGGAGAGACAGGTGATTCTTCCGATGGCGCTGACCGATTTTGACAGTCTGCCAGATCGGAAGTTCCTGACGATACAAGGGACTTCTGTGGGGCTTGCGCCTCATGTGGAGGATGTGGTGATTGATGATGAAAAATTTTACGCAAAGGTACATACGGGTTTTGATCTGATTTACAGTCCGTGGGAGACGCGGTTTATGAGGCTGGTGAAGAAGAGCGGCGGACGCGCCTATAACGGACTGAAAATGCTCCTCTATCAAGGGATCATTGCCTATGAACTCTGGAACAGGGTGACGGTGTCCGAGGCGGATGCGGCCACGGTTTATGAGAAGCTGAAAGCACATTTTATTTAATTGCCTGATGTACGGCAGACAAGGACATGTCATTACAGCGGACAGTCTGGGCATGGAGGAAAACATGGAAAATGTAATACTGATCGGATTTATGGGATGCGGAAAGTCTACAGTCGGGCTTCGGCTGTCATACCGTCTGCGGCGGACGATCGTAGATACGGATAAGGAAATTGAGAAAGAGGAGAAGAGAACCATATCGGATATTTTTGCGACAGACGGGGAGGCTTATTTCCGAAATCTGGAGACGGACTGTCTTCGAAAGCTGAATGACAGCGCGGGTAACCAGATTATATCAGTGGGCGGCGGTCTGCCTGTGCGGGAGGAAAACCGGGCGCTGCTGCATGAGCTGGGACAGGTTTTCTATTTGCGGGCTGAGGGAGAGACGATTTATGAGAGGGTAAAAGACGACACCACAAGACCGCTTTTGCAAGTGGAAGATCCGCTGACGAGAATAAAGACGCTCATAGAGGAGAGAGATCCTTGCTACAGAGCGGCGGCGGATGTAGTAATCACTGTGGATGGTAAGAGCTTTTCGCAGATTTTGGATGAGATCGAGGAACATGTAAACGAGAGGGAAGGAAACAATCTGACGGAGGGATGAGAGATGAAAATATTGGTAATTAACGGACCGAATCTGAATTTTCTGGGTATCCGGGAAAAGAGCGTTTATGGAACGCAGAATTATGACGATCTGCTGCAGATGATCGCGAAAAAGGGAGAGGAGACGGACAGTGCTGTGGAAGTGTTTCAGAGTAACCATGAAGGCGCCATTATCGATCGGATTCAGGACTCCTATTTCGACGGCACAGAGGGAATTGTGATCAATCCGGGCGCTTTTACTCATTACAGCTATGCCATCAGGGATGCGCTGGCAAGTATCACTGTGCCCAAGGTAGAAATCCATATTTCTGATATTACGCAGAGGGAAGAGTTCCGCAAAGTATCGGTGACGGCGCCGGTCTGCGACAAACAGATTTATGGGCAGGGACTGGACGGTTATCTGCAGGCAATTGATTTTATTTTAAATATAAAGTAATCGTCTGGCCGGCCTGGATGGTCCGGGCTGAAATGTTATGTTTTTTAAGAAAAGAGGTTGAAAAAAGAATTTTTTTAGTATAAACTAGAAAAGAATTATATTTGTGAAAGCTTAGGAGGAGATAGAAATATGGTATCAGCGGGTGATTTCAGAAACGGCATTACCGTCGAGATGGAGGGTAATGTTTTTCAGATAATTGAATTTCAGCATGTTAAACCGGGCAAAGGCGCAGCTTTTGTCAGAACGAAGCTGAAAAACATCATCAATGGCGGTGTGGTGGAGAAGAGCTTCCGTCCCACTGAGAAATTCCCTCAGGCACGTATTGACAGAAAGGACATGCAGTATTTGTATTCTGATGGAGACCTGTTCAATTTCATGGACGTGGAGACCTATGACCAGATTGCATTGAATGCGGAAACGGTAGGCGACGCTCTGAAATTCGTGAAGGAAAACGAGATGGTTAAGATCTGTTCCTACAACGGCAATGTGTTCGCAATCGAGCCGCCGCTGTTCGTAGAGCTGGAGATTACCGACACTGAGCCTGGCTTTAAGGGTGATACCGCGACTGGTGCGACCAAGCCTGCGATCGTGGAGACAGGTGCGAAGGTTATGGTACCGCTGTTTGTGGAAAACGGCGAGAAGATCAAGATCGATACCAGATCGGGTGAGTATCTGTCCAGAGTATAAAAGAAACGTTTCATGTCAAAGCCCATAAGACAATATAGACTTTCGGTCTGTGTTGTCTTTTTTTTACCCTGATATGCCCGGAGAGAATGGGAAAGAGGATGATATGGGATTTCAAAAGTTTGTAGAAGATATCGTGGATTTATTACAGGAAAGAATGGGGGATGCATATGAGATCAGGGTGCTCCATGTGACCAAAAACAATGACGTGGAGCAGACGGGAATCGCTATCACAAAGCAGGAAGACAGTATCTTCCCCACTATTTACATGGAAGGGCTTTATCAGGAGTACAGGGAAGGGGAGCTGCTTGGTGTACTTGTGGAACGGATTATAAACTGCCATGAGGAGCAGTCTATGGCGCTGGATTTGGACATGGATTTTTTTCGTGATTACAGCAGGGTGAAGGATCGGATTTTTTATAAGCTGGTCAGCTTTGAAAAGAATAAAAAGTTTCTGAGAGATGCGCCGCATCTGAGATGGCATGATCTGGCGATTGTGTTTTACTATGCGCTGGAAGAAAATGTGGCAGAGGGGGCTTCTATTACGATCAAGAGGCAGCATATGCTGATGTGGAAGCAGAATGCGGAATCACTTTATCGGACGGCCGGACGCAATACGAAGCGCGGCAAGCCGGAACTTCTCGCTTCCATGCGGGAACTGATTGCGGAGATGACGGGGATTGCCATGCGGGAAGATGACGCGGTGCCAATGTATGTACTGACAAATCAGGAAAAGCGATTTGGCGCTTCGGTGATGTTATATTCTGAAAAGATCGGGTGGCTGGCGGAGCGATTCGGCTGTGATCTTCTGATTTTGCCCAGTTCTGTCCATGAGGTGCTGCTGATACCCGATGACCACGTCAGGGAATATTCTTTTTACAGACAGATGGTAGAGGAGGTCAATCGAACCCAGGTAGAGCCGGAGGAAGTGCTTTCTTACGGGTTATATCGGTATTGCAGAAAAAAATCGGAAATCGAGGAAATTATTTCTTAGGCGCGATTACTTGACAAGTGTGCCCGCTTGCGGTATGATACAGAAGATGTAACAAATTTGTAACAATTTTTCGGGTTGTACAAAACTTGTTTCATCAAGGCGGGCACCCGTAGTCTAATGGATAAAACGTAGGCCTCCGACGCCTTTGATGCAGGTTCGAGTCCTGTCGGGTGCATAGAGTTATGGGTTTCCGGGACGATATGCTGATATTGTCCCGGAAATTTTGAGACTGGAGGAGTTTCATGAATATGACAAACGATACAATGCGGGAGGGTCTGAAGGCAAAGTCTGAAGCGTTTAAAAACTGGCTGGTACGATACTCCAAAATTGTTCTTCCTGTTATTTTAGTGGTCTGTGTGGCGCTGACGATTGTGATAGCGATTCAGGCGAATGAGAGGAAGGTAGAACAGGAAGAAACGGCGGTCGCGCCGGAAGAGAGCACGGGTGAAGAGGAAGCGATGCTTGACGTGCCGGAGGTGCCTTTAGAGAAAGATGCCGTTCCGGGGATCAAGGAACTGTTTGATGTCTACTATAAGGCGATGGTGGAAGGTGACACTGACACCATGGAGAAGCTGGTCTATTATATGGATGCGACGGAGATCCTGAGAGCAGCGGAGACAAGTAAGTATATTGATTCCTATCCGCCTCTGGAGATTTATACCAAAGTGGGACCGAAGGAAGGCACCTATATTGCTTATGTCTATGCGGAATTAAAGTTCCATGATTATGATAAACCGATTCCAGGTATGCGGACATATTATGTGTGTACCAACGAGGACGGTGAACTCTACATCAATGAAGACGGAGAGGAAAGCGACAACGAGCTGCATTACATGCGGGAGATCCAGCTGCAGGGTGATGTCATCGATCTGAATAACAAGGCAGCTGAAGCCTATAACAAAATGGTTGTAGAGGATCCTCAGCTTGCTGATTTTCTCTTGGAACTGCGTGAGGAGATCGAGAAGAACGTAGGTGAAGCCCTGGCGCGTGCAGAGCAGAGCGAGGAGCCGGAAGCGGTGACAGAGGAAGAAACACCAGAGGAACCAGCGGAGGAAACGCCCACTGAGGTAGTGACCAAGGTAAAGGCGATAGATGTAGTTAATATAAGGACTTCCGACAGCGAGACGGCGGATAAGCTCGGTAAGGCGGCTGTGGGAGACGAATTTGAACTTCTGGAAGAGAAAGGAAACGGCTGGAGTAAGATCAAATACGAGGGCGGTGAGGCGTTTATCAAGAGCGATTATCTGGAGCCTTCCGAGAGCATGGCAGCGTCTGATGTGGAACAAAATGAGGATGAGGAAGAAGGGGATTCGCAGGAGCAGGCTGATAACAGTGATGATTCCGCAGCCACAAACGGCACGGTGACAGTTAAGGAAACCGTCAGAATCCGAAGCGGCGCAAGCGAGAATTCAGAGAAGATAGCGACTGCCTATATGGGTGAAACCTTTGATGTGATTATGAAACAGGCGGATGGCTGGACGAAGATTAAGTACAACGGTCAGACGGCTTATGTGAAGTCGGATTATGTGGAGTGACATTGTTTAAAAA
>Ga0137308_101764_pt1 | contig 18346 bp, 16 predicted proteins | sample Inofrocosms_June_FD_97181 | JGI IMG/M metagenome (GOLD analysis project Ga0137308, IMG submission 97181) | Mouse cecal microbial communities from Vienna, Austria - N-Acetylneuraminic and N-Acetylglucosamine D2O microcosms_June | ecosystem: Host-associated > Mammals > Digestive system > Large... | reverse complement strand
TTCAACCCTCATCCTCTGATACAGACGCTTTTAGAATATCAACAAATTCATCAGTTGAATAAAATAATTGGGGAATTTCTATTTGCCAGGCACCCTTGGTATTAGAAGCACCAAGATATTCGCCCAAATAGGTGCTTGCACTCTGTGATGGAACAAATTCCCCAAAATTGCTATGCGCAAAATCGTTTGGGTCGTCAATCAAAAAAGTGCTTCCTATTAATAATTCTTCTTCCAGATTTTGAAAAAGCTCTTTTGAGTGTACACTGATATAATCCACATGTTCTGGACCATAGTCATTGATATAATCCACATGTTCTAGACCATAGTCATTCAGAAATGTTTTTTTATATAGCTCTGCCTTTTCCATTTTTGTTTTCAGTTCTTCAATCAATGATTCTGGAGGTATATATATAAACACAATATCTGGTATATAATATCCATATTCCTCCTTTGCAAGAGATTTGATTTTTTCTGCTTTCTCTTGTGTAAACACAATCTCCTGGTCAGTTACCCATATAAAAGTTTCTTTATCATTTGGACTTTCATTCTCCAAATCTGTAAGCTCCTGTCTGGATTCTGATTGTTCTATTGTGTTCAATATCTGTGTATTGGGGCCTTTGTTGAGAAGTACCTGATTACTTGTGAAAGCTATCCATCCTATTATTAAAACACTCATAAATAATACAATCACTTTCTTCATATTCATTACTCCTTTTCCCACTACTTTTCCTGGCAAAATTATCATAGCAAAAGAACCTTACAATAATGTGACAATTTATCAGTTTTTGTTACTTATCATCTTCTGAAACGAAAATCTTGCAACAAGCATAAGTAACATCACATACACCAGTTGAAATCCAATATATAATATCCATGGGAATTCTACTGTCCCGCTGCGAAAAGCAAATTGCAACTGGTTTTTAAATCCCTCATAATTTGCAACAAATTGAATTTTTTCGTACAAGAAAACACCCCACAGCAACAGATTCGCCAGCAAGCATAAGACTGTTATATGCTTTAGATATGGGAGCAAATATAGTTTTTTTATGTGTTTTTTTTCCATTCCTAGATACTGAAAAATCTGTATGCGCTGACTGTCATGTTTCATTCTCTCTATCCAGTGATGGAAAGATAATAGTATGGAAACTGCAAATAAAAACAAGATAAAAATACTTGTCAAAAATAATGTATTTATAAATCTCTGTCTAGCCTGCTCCTTTTCTTCTCTTTTCATCTGGAAGATAACACGTGAATCTTGATTTATCTCACTCATCCTTTTATCTGTAATCTCATAAGTTATTTTATTGTTTCCATATGCCATCACCAATGTGCTTACCTTAGGCCTTTCTCCCAAAAAACGTTCCATAAATGCCCCGGACACCAATATATCTCCTGGCATTAAAAAATCTCTGCTTTCTTGAAAATAATGGTCAAAACTTTTTAAAACACTCCCACATCTTAGTATGTCCGTAGTCACTCCCATCTTAATTTGTATCATTTCCCCATTTGTCAGTCCTGCTTTTGCCTGTTCACCCATAACATGATAAGAATTTACTCCAAAATTTCCCATATATGTTATTGTGCCTGTCTTTGACACCACTAAATCTGGAAGATATACTAGCCCTTCTTTTCCATCTAAAAAATTTTCCCAGTTCGCTTTTCCCAGTCCATTATTTGCATAGTAATCAAATAACTCTTTTTCATCTGGCAGTACTACCAGTCTTCCCGGCATTCCTGCCTTATGTATTGCCTCATCACTATCTGCCATTAGCTTTCTATAGGCATCTTGTTCACATCCATTCCATGTAAACCAAAGCTTTTCCTGATTTATTTCTTCCACTATCGTAAAAATATCCACTTTTTCAATGGAATCTAACTGATGAATTTTATCAATCTGCTCTTTATTAAGGCCAGCCGGATAAGAAGCCTCCCAAATATAGTCATACTGACTGGCAGATACAGTTACAAGATATTCCTGATATTTTTCATACGAAAGCAAAAATCCACACGACATCACCAGGACAGAAAGAAAACAAAAAATACCTTCGTAGACTTCCTGCTTTCTATAAAGCGCTCTCTCACAATTTAAAAAAGCCTTCCAATTTAGATTTCTTTTTAATCTTTTGTGTCTGTGAACAGTGTAATATCTGGTCAAACTTTTTCCTTTTGGAATTACAGGAATTTTCTTCATCAGAAAAAGAGGATATGCATTCCCCAACAGAAAAAACAAAAATGAAAATATTCCGGCTGTTAAAAATAGCATAGGAGAATAGGATATCTGAAGTTCTCCATATCCCAGTCGCTGATAGAAAAATAAGATTATACAGAATATGGGCATTGCAGCAAAGCATCCTGCCAAAAATGAAGGTATCCACACAAGTATTCCCTGCATCATCCAGACTATTCCAAGCATATGCCTATCTGCCCCTAAAAGACGCATTACCTGTAATTCATATTGTTTCTTATGGAATACCACAGCTAAGGTTAAAAGAATAAAAAATTCCGTAAGTAAAAATGTCAGTACAAATGCAAAGCCATGTTCCAAATAATAAGACAATCCACCTTCCTCTGGATACGCCAAGCGATTATACATAAGTCTTACACCGCTTCTAACAGAAAAAAGTTCTTTTAATTCTTGCATTTCTTCTTCGTTTTGATGAATACTGTCAAAAAACAAATGACACATCTGTTCCGTTTTAGCTGTATCATCAGAAATAATAGCGCCACATAGCAAAGCGCCATCGGTATCCCAGTATTCTGTATAGGATTGGAGAATTCCACTAAGATAATACTCGTGTTCTTTTTTCACCAGTTGTCCAGTTGTTGAATCTATACTTTCTACCTCAAAGACAACACGCTCGCCAATATGAAAAGGAATTCCCATATATGCCATCAGAGAACTTTCCATAGCAATTTCCTCTGCACTATCAGGAAGTTTTCCCTCTTTCAGATGAATATTTCCCAAAGAAAGCATATGTTCATCCATGGTTCCTATATATCCAGCTATTAAATCTTCTTTAAAAATAGTACCATAAATCTTCATTTCTCCTGATTCCAGCAAAGCCTTATGCTGTATTAATGCAGTTTTGACATCATCTGTCACTCGAAAAGCCGCTCCACGATATCTTCCATACGCTTGAAAACGGGCTGCATCATTTGTTTTCTTTAGACAGCCCATAAGCAAAAACACTGTTAGTAATAGCATGCTGCACAGACTTATAGAAATATACAATGGACGAAGCTTTCTTTTTCTTCCTTGTGTTGCAAGTTTCCATATTATACCCATCACTTCTCATCTGCCTTCATTACTGTTTTTAAGCATCCATCTTCCAGAAGTAAAATCTCATCTCCACACCGGGCAATATCTAGGTCATGTGTTACAAGAAGAATGGTCAAATCATATTTTCTGTGAAGCTTTAAAAGAAAATCCAGAAGTTCCTCACTTGTCTTTTTATCTAAGTTTCCTGTTGGCTCATCTGCAAAAAGAATGGATGGTCTTTGGGATATAGCTCTTGCAACTGCTGTCCGTTGCTGCTCTCCACCTGATAACTCTGTTGGATATCTGTTTTGTAACTCTGTAAGAGAAAGAGCTTCTAGCAAAATCTTTAACCAGTCGAAGTCTATTTCTTTTTTATCCAGCAAAAAAGGAAGACAGATATTTTCCTCTACAGTCAGTTCAGGAAGAAGCTGATAGTCCTGAAACACAAAACCCATATGCCTTCTGCGAAGTCTCGCCAGTGACACTTCTGTAAGTTGAGACAGTTCCACTCCATTGAGCCATACCGTTCCGCTGTCTGGCTTTTCCATGCCTGCTAACAAATGCAAAAGTGTTGTCTTTCCAGAACCACTTTTTCCAATAATACAGTAAAATTTCCCTTTTTGCAGTTTTAGATTAACACCAATTACAGCTTGTACTTGATTCTGTTTCGTTCCATATATCTTGCCTAAATCTTTACAACTCAATACTATATCTGTCATCTTTTTATCCCCTTGATAGTTTGCTTATATCCTAGCAGAGCAACCTTACAATTATGTGACAGTATACGCCTCCCCTCCACTTAAGAGAGGCAACACAATACAAAATACCACGGAAGATTTTTCTTCTGTTCGAACTTGTATGCTTCCAAAATGGCGCTCTATTACAGTTTTCGCCATATGCATTCCAATCCCAAAATGTTCCCCTTGCTTTTTTTCCGTATAATAGCGTTCAAATATTCTCTTTTGAGCTTCTTTGGAGATTTTTTCTCCCCCTGAATAAATTGTAATTTCACCATATCTTCCCACTTTTTTAACTTTTATCTGCACAATACTTGTATTTTCAGTATGCTCTATACAGTTTTGCAGGATTGCTTCAAAAGCTTCTGAAAGCCATATCTCATCACAGCTTATTAGTAATTCCTCATTATCCTTCTCTAGTTCAAGTTGAATATGTTTTTCCTTTGCAAAAAGTAACGCAGAAACTACAACATCCTGTAAAAGTTCTTCCAACATACAAGATTGATAATGAAAACGGACTTTGTTCATCTGAAGCTGTCCTTCCTTTAACAGTAAGGTAAGTAATGCAGACATACGCTCAATCTGCTGAAGGCTGTTTTGACGTGCACTCTCTTCATCTTCTGCTTCCATATAAAATTCCATACAGAGTTTTAAATTTGTAACAGGTGTTTTTAACTGATGATAGATATTTCCCATAAATTCATTCATATGAGACTCCATATCTTCTAGCTTTCGTTCTAGCTGCTCTGCCTGAAGAATTGCCTCCATCCGAAGAGTTTTTTCACTCTCTATACTTTTTTCTCTATCCTTTAATTGACAAGTCAGCCAAAAACAGGATAAGATGCTAAATACTATAACAACCCCTGTCATCACGTAAAAAAAATAAATCCTATTTTTTTCCCGCAAAAAAAGTTCTCCTGTCACAGCATAGCCGGAACATTGAAGAACCTTTTCTCCTTTCTCTGTCAGCTCTTTGGAGTCTTCTCTATTTATATTACTTTGAAACGCCTCTATAGCTGTATCCATATCACATTCTGAAACTGAGCCCAGTAAAGATAGATAATTAGTCCTAAAGATTTTTTGAAACTGATATAATTGCAGTAAGGAGAAGATACATATAACTGCCAAAAAGATAAAACCTGACTTTCTTATCTTATTCATTGCTTTTCTCTATCACAGGAACATTCCACCGATAGCCTATTCCTTTCACTGTTTTTATATATGGAATGCCTTCAAAAGTACCAAGCTTTTTCCTAAGACGACTTACATTTACAGTAAGTGTATTATCTTCTACAAAATTTCCTTTCACATCCCATATTTTATCTATCATACACTCTCTGGTTATCAGACATCCGCTATTACAGAGAAGCAGCTTTACAATCTGCAACTCAGTTGCTGACAATTCTATCTCTTTCCTATCCTTATAATATATCTGTCCGTATTTGTCAAAGATATAATCGCCTGTATAAAAAATCTGTTTCTCTCCTTGATTTTTTATACTGCTTCTGCGCAGCAATGCTTTTATTCTGGACAAAAGTTCCCTAGAAGAAAAAGGTTTTGTAATATAATCATCGCCCCCGACTTCTAATCCTTGTACAATGCTTTCTTCATCATCCCGAACAGTTACAAACAAAACCAAAACATCCGAGATAGTTCGAAAATAATGGCATAATTCATAACCACTTCCATCTTTTAAATTTACATCTAATATACAAAGGTCTGGCTTTTTTTCTTTAAATAACACTTTTGCTTTGTTACATTCTTCTGCTTCTAATACCTCATATTCTGGATAAAAAAGCCTTTTCATGTTTTTTCTTAACAGTTTATCATCCTCTACCAAAAGAATCTGCATAGTCCCCTATTCCTCAATCCGTTTATATTTCGCTATTTTCAGTCATCCCATCTTACCATAAAAATCCGTGGATAAACTATGAATAGAATAGCATTTTATGGGCCTATGTCAATACTATGGGCAAATTTTAAGGGCTTAGGTCTTATTCATACCTAAGCGCCTCAATCGGATGCAGTTTAGCTGCCTTATTCGCTGGATAATAGCCAAAAAAGACACCAATAAAAACAGAAAAACTAACCGATATTAAAATCCCGTTTACCGATGGGCTCACCGCATATCCCATCATCTTTGTCGCTACTGCTGCAATCCCTATCCCTAGAAGAATACCAAGTGCCCCTCCTATCAGACACAGTACAATCGCTTCCATAATAAATTGCAGCCGAATCGAACCATTGGTCGCGCCAAGCGCCTTTCTTGTCCCAATCTCTCTTGTTCGCTCTGTAATCGATACCAACATAATGTTCATGACTCCAATACCACCTACCAATAGAGAGATACCTGCGATTGCTGCAATCACCAGAGCGACTGTAGAGAGCATCTCTGTCATACTTTTCACAATCGATTCCATACTCATTGCACTGATTTCAAAGCTGTTGTTATCACTGTAATACTTTTGATTCATATATGTCTCTACGGTATCACAGAACTCAGACGCGCTAACTCCCGAAGCAGTCAATATGGTAAACTGACTGTACCCCATGGTATTGTGATTCTGGTCTTTAGCTGTCTTTAGCGGAAGATACATCATGGTCTCTGTATCTTCTTCGGAAGTGCTAGAAAATCCCATACTGGATTCTTCATATTGATAGACTCCTACAATCGTATAGGTGTAATACCGATTTTTAAAAAGAATATCCACAGTCTGCCCTAAAGCTTCCATAGAATTTCCGTCAAACATATTTTTCACAAGAAGGTCGGAGACTAACACCACTTTTCGTCCTTCTTTTTGGTCTCTTTCCGTTAAAAATCTGCCAGCAAGAAGTGTTAAGTCAAGATTCTTTAGATTGGCATCATTGACGCCTTCTGCATTGACATAGGCATATTTCGCCCCATGCTGCGCTGTCCCGCTTCCGATGTTTTCTGACAGAGAATATCCTTCAATCGAATGGGCATAGCGCGTCTTTAAGTCCGAAAGCATCTCCTCTGTCACATAGTCCTTCTCCTGCATCTTTGTCATCCTTGGGCCAAAAGAGAAGGTCATTCCACTTCCTGTCACCTCTGTTGTTGTGCTCTTTTGCTGAAGACCAACGGTCACATTGTTTGCTCCCATCGAAGACATCGAGTCTGTTACAGATTTGCTCAGTGAATCTCCAAGCGTCATAATTGCTATCACCGAAGCAATCCCTATAATAATTCCTAGCATGGTCAAAAGAGAGCGCATCTTATTGGCGCGAAGACTGTGAAAAGCCAACAGAATATTTTCCAAAATCAGCATCTGTCCCCTCCCCTTTCTCCGATAATCTCTCCGTCTTTTAATGTTACAATCCGCCCTGTCTCCTGTGCTAACTCCTGCGAATGAGTAATTAAAACAATCGTCTTTTTCTGCTCCTGATTCAACTTGTGAAAAATATCCATAATCATCCGCCCTGTCTTTGAATCAAGCGCTCCTGTTGGCTCATCTGCCAAGATAATCGCGGGGTTATTTGCCATCGCGCGGGCAATCGCCACTCTCTGCTTTTGCCCGCCGGACAATTCATCGGGATTGTGACTTAAACGCTCCTCCATCCCTACCATCTCAAGCAATTCCTTTGCCCGCTCCTTTCGCTCCCGTCTTCCAATACCAGCGTACAACATAGGTAATTCTACATTTTTCAGGGCGCTTGTTCTGCCAATTAAGTTATAGGTCTGAAAGACAAACCCTATCTTCTGATTGCGAATTAACGATAGCTCTTTATCCTTTGCCTTTGCCACATCCACCCCGTCAAGCTGATACTCTCCTTCTGTCGGGCGGTCTAAAATCCCGATAATATTCATCATTGTCGTCTTGCCAGAACCAGAAGAACCAACAATCGAGACAAATTCGCCGCGTTTTACTTCTAAGTCAATCCCATGAAGTATCTCAAGCTCATTGGGCATCCCAATATAAAACCGCTTTACAATCCCCTTTAACTCTATCATTCTCTCACTCATACAGCGTCCCTCCTAAAAACCTCTTGGTCCTCTGTCAGGGCCACCAAAAGCTCCGCCTTCGATACTTCTCATTTCATTAGTGTTAGCTGCGTTGTTTGTCATTGGCGTTGTGTAATATACCTGTGTATTTTCGTCTATCCTCTCCGCGGCAATCTCTACATAATAGTCACTTTCCATCCCGACCACAACCGGTACTTCTACGCGTTCACCGTCTTGTTCTTTATAGATAACCTTGCTGCCATCCTCCTTTGTATCCACACAGTCATAGGGTACTGTCAGGACATCGTAGACTGCATCCCGTACAATACTCGCTTTTGCTGTCATCCCAATCCTTAAATCTGTATTTGCCTTATCTAACGCAATCTCAATCTTATACTCGGAACTTCCTGTATTAGAAGACGCTGCTGTTGGTGATACAAAAGAGACTTTAGCTTCCATCTCGGTATCTCCCAAAGCTTCCACAATAACGGCTGCTGTCATCTCCTTTGCAATCTTGCTAATCTCATACTCATCCACACTTGCTGACACTAAAAAATGCTCCTTATCCGCAATACTAAAGAGTGCATTGCCCTCCCCCATATAGGTATCGCCCACATCTACATTCATCGCTGTAATCACCCCGGAAATCGGTGCTGTCACGGTACAGCTGTCAATCTGCTCCTGATAATTCTCTATCGTCTGCTGACTGCTGTCATTTGAGTATGTATGCTCTGTCTGTGCCTGTTCTAATTTATCCTGTGCATCCGAAATATTCCGGTCATTGTTCTTCTGAGCCTCCTCTAGCGCCTCTGACGCTGTCTCATAGGCATCTAAAGCCTTCTCAGAAGCCTCCGCTGCTGCATTATATTCTTGATGTGCCTCTGTATAAGATGCCTGTGCTTCCTCTACTGCTCTCTGAAGTTCCTGGTAGGCCAGAAGTGCTTCTTCATATGCCTTTTTCTCCTCTTCAGAAGCCTCTTCGTTTGGTTCTGTTGGCTGTACAGCTTCTCTTAAAGCTTCTCTTGCCTCACTTAGACGTTCTTCCCTTCTTTTCAGTCTCTCGGCTGCATCACTGACCTCTCCATCTGCCTTTTGAAGTTCTTCTTTTGCCTCTCCTTCACTTTTTACTGCTTTATTGTATGTATCTGTCCCATCTGTAACTGCCTCCTCATACTGCTCAGAAGCTGTCTGAATAGATTTATTTTCGGTATATTCACTCAGTGCCTGCCGATTCTTCGCCTCTGTTAAAGCCAGCTCAAGATTCGCAGTGTCTAGTACCGCTACCACTTCCCCTTTCTCCACATAATCCCCTACCTTATATCTTACCTCTAATACCTTTACATCCTTGGCGCTTGCCGACACGTCCTTGGCATTGGCACTCTCAATCGTCCCTGTTACACTAATCGCATCCACCAGATTCTGTCTCTTTACCTGCACGGTCTCGACTTTTTGTGCCTCCTCTGTCCTCTCCTGTGCCCTTTTCTTCCCCTGATATATCCTTACCCCAATACTCCCTATAACACCAATTATCACCAGACATAAAATCCCTATTATTACTTTCCTCTTCACACTATCTCTCCTTTTATCTTGTATCAGTCCTTTATAAAAAGACCAGGGACTCTAATCCCTGGTCTATATCATACGAAAAAAATATGTGAATTTTTTGGAATTTTTGTGTTCTTCCGGTGATAAAACTGTGAAAAAACCGTGAAATCAAAAATCAGAAAAAGACACTTTTGATGTATCCTGTCCCAAAATTAATACCTCTGTAACCTCCCTTTCACTAAGCCATTCCCCGATATCCACCCGAAAATATCGTGGGTCAATAACGGTAATCTTTCCATAATGCGCCGTCAAAAAAGGAATCAAACAGTTTGCATAAGAATCCTTAATCACGGCCAGATGCCCTTCTCCTTCTTCCATCGTAATCTCCACCACTCCATGATTTCCATCTAAAAAGAAGCGATAGGCATCCTCGGTCTTAAGATGCTCCTCTTGATACAATCCGCTTATCTTGCTCTCCCCTAAGTCATACACCACTTCGCATGCCACCTTCGGGCGATACAATTCCATCACATCCATCTGTTTTGCATAGTGAATCTTTCCATAATGCGTTCCTAAAAAATCCTCTTTGAGCACGCTATACTCCATCTCTGACAACTTAAGTGGTTGCATTCCCTGCTCTGTTGCCCAGGCCTCATATGCATAATAAGCCCCTAGCATTGTCCAGTGATGGTCGGTACGATAGTAAATATCCTCCTCTTTATGCGCCAACAGATGCGCAAAGACTGCATCCTCTCTTCCATAAAAAGACACAAAATTCGGTAATTTCTCCCCAAGCACTGCCCCCGCCGCCGGCACATAAATCCGGCTGACCTTCTCCTTTCCAAAGCGCTCTTTCATCTTACGCTCTAGCTTATCCCAGTCAGCAATCTCTACATTCTCTGAGAACAAATACCCATCTTTTCCTATATAAATACCTTTAAGCTCCTTCTTTCCAAGCAGACGCTCACAACGGTTCTTAATTCCCACCCAGTAATCTCTTCCTGGAAACTGGTCTGTAAGCCATTTCTCATACGCTTCCCCATAGCTTCCATCCACCACTGTCTGATAAGAAAACTCTGGCTTTTGTGCAAGCCTTCGCTTCTCCCACTCAGAATACAGCCGGTCTGCGCTTATTATATCCCCTATCCACATAGCATACAGTATAACAAAAAACAATATACAGCATAGCTTCTCTTTTTTCTTCTCTCCCATCCCACATTCCCTGCCTGTTAAAATCGAAAATATAAAAATGGATTATAAGATGCATCCACAAGATAAGCCATGGACAAGAAAAAGACCATCATCCATACAAGCGGATATCGGCAAAACTTCTTTCCTACTCCCACAGAGCCTATCACTCCCAAAAGTAACAAAAGCCCATACCCTGACAAAAGCCACAAGGCTCTGCCATCGTACCATCTTCCTGTGCTGCCAAACAGCATCCCTATCCATACAAGTCCGTCTCCTAGCCTGTCAATCGCAAAGACAGTCATCCCTGCTATCACTGCCACCATCGCATAGAGATGTCCCCACACTGCCGGGATACGCTGTAGCCATCGAAGTAAGAACCATTTCTCCAGAATCAAAAGAACTCCAAAATACAACCCCCAGACAAGGAAATTCATACCTTTTCCATGCCAGATACCAGTCAGCGCCCAGACAATCAAAAGATTGCGAAACTGTAAGAGAAGTCCCTTTCGGTTACCTCCAAGTGGAATATAGACATATTCCCGGAACCATTGCCCCAGAGAAATATGCCATCTTCTCCAGAATTCTGTAATGCTTCTGGCGCGATATGGATAGTCAAAATTTTCTTTCAGGTGAAATCCAAGCATCCTTGCCATCCCAATCGCCATATCAGAATACCCCGAAAAATCAAAATACAGCTGCAAGGCAAACGCAAGACTCCCAAGCCATGCACTCAAAGTCGTCATCTCACAGGCAGGAATCTTCTGAATCTCCTCCCATAAAAGCCCGATTTGATTGGCTAACAATACCTTTTTGCCAAGCCCGATAACAAATCTCTCAATCCCATAATAGCCATTGGAAAAGCTTAAGGTACGATGGGTAAGCTCTGTTGCCACATCTTTATATTTTACAATCGGTCCGGCTATCAACTGGGGAAACATCGAGACATATGCGCCAAAAGCAATAAAATCTGTCTGTACTGGCGTCTCTCCCCGATAGACATCAATCGTATAGGACATCGTCTGAAAGGTATAGAAAGAGATTCCTACAGGCAGCAAAAATACACCGGCATATTTAAATAGACAGAGAAGGGACAGATTGACAACAACGGATTCTAGAAGCACTCCTTTGGCTAAGTGCATACGGCCTGTACGCTTTGCATACCCAAGAAGTCTTCCATTTCCGTAGTCTAGAAAAGTAGAAAAAAGCATGAGTCCGATATATACCGGCTCCCCCCATGCATAAAAAACAAGACTGCCAAGGAAAAGCACAAGATTACGGTATCTTGCCGAAACCAGCAGATAAATGGTCAAAAACACCGGAAAGAACCGGCAGATAAATATCAGACTGGAAAATACCATGGTTTACTTTGTCAATTCCTTTTTGATAATAGAAAGTGCCTGCTCATTAGCCTCCATGCACACTTTCATCGCTTCCTCTTCGTCCTCCTGGTTGTTCATAGAGCCTCCAAGCTGGACAAAACATACATAGTTTCCATAAGTCTCTATCATAGACGCCTGAATCTTAGGGATATTGGAAGGATACTGCATGGTATCATTCACAAGCTTATCCCGATAAGCACGCAAAGCCTCCTCGACCTTTTCTTTTTTATCTTCTGCTGCCTTTACAACAATCAGTGCATCCACATTGGCAGAAATCATCGGCGTTTGCCCATAATACTCCTCATATAAATCAGAAGAGATACCATACCAATCTTCTAGATATTCCGGCGCAAGCTCCATATCCGCCCAATATTCATCTCCTAGTTCAGAAGCCACAGCTTCCACCAGTACCTTTGCAGATACATCATCCCTTATACCACTTGTCTCTTCCTCCACATGTGTATTTCCCCGTGTACATCCCATAAGAAGACACACGACAAATATCATTATCCAAATCTTTTTCATATTTTTTACCTCTTTGGCTATAGTATCTTCTATTCTCTAACGATTTATTCTGCATTTTTAGAAGCCTCTAGCCGTTGTATTCGTTCCACCAGCTCAATATCTGCCTCTAAGGCACCTATCATAAGCTCCTGAAACTCTAGATTCTGCATAAAATTTTGATGTGATAAAAGCTTCCACATTATACGCCGGCAGAACTGTTTTAATTTCTGCGCGTCAAATACATTCAAATCTCCCTTTTTCATACTTCTATAAAGGGTATCTGGTATATCGTGAAGCACGAACTGCTCCAATAATTCCTGTTTTTTTTCCCGCTCTTTTGTCTCTTCTGCAACACAATAAAATAAAAAAGGCAGGAACAAAATAAGACCCGCTTCTTCTAGTCTCTGTGCGGAGGAATCGGCAAGTGTAATCGTATGAATCGGCAATATAATCCGCTCATGACCGGGAAACTCCAGTGTTGTACAAAATTCCTCCCTAGAATTCTTTCCGAAATAAATCATATGTGGTTCTCGTACCTGTACTACGGTATGTTCCAGGGCATCTGCATAGTGAAATGCACATCCCCTGTCTTCTGCGTAGACTTGTAGGCAGCCATCAAAACGACGGATTTGAAATTCATAGCGGTTCGCACATCCGATAAGCAGCCAGACACTGATTACCTCATGTTCATTCCATTCTTTCCGCACACATTCATCGTCACCATATTCTGTCTGAAAAAGATGATTTACCATACGGATAAGCGCACGGTCCGAAAGGCCGAAAATCTCTTTCATCATCCATGCATCTTCCCTGAAATACATACACATTCTCCTTCCTTTTTCAAACCCGGCATACGAACCATATCTTTACGATATGAGATAACAGGAAATTGTGTCATGGACTTACGACTTATGAATATTGATTTATTTCTTTCTTAGACCCTCTTAGAATATAGAATTATCCTAAAGTTGTCAAGCTTTAACCCCTCTTTCTTTATCTAAATTTTCCAGAAAAGTAACAATCCGCTCTAACGCCTGTTCTTCATCCTCTCCGTAACACTCTACGGTCACTTCATCCCCCGGACAAACAGGAAATGCCAACAGGCTCATCAGACTTTTACAGTTCATGGTATGCTCTCCACAGATGAGCATTACACGGGAACTGTATTTATTCGCTATACCTACCATATCTCCTGCCGGGCGGAGGTGCAGACCTGACTCATTGCGTATAGTAATTGTCTCTTGCACCACAGTTATCACCCTCCAATTCTTCTCTATGTATGCTTTCCCCATTCGCATATCATAACTATAACACAAGTGGAGTACGTTTACACGCACTCCACAACACTTTTAACATATTGTTTACAATTTTAATACATTTTATACCTTTTCTTTTTTATTTACCACTTTTACGGTTGGATACCACATCGAAGATAACTGCAAGCAAAAGAACGCCGCCTTTCACTACATATTGCCAGGAATCTCCAATACCCATAATGGACATACCCATATTGATTACCCCTAGTAAAAGAGCACCAATAATCACACCTGAGACGGTACCACTTCCACCGTATGCAGACGCCCCACCGATAAAGCAGGAGCCAATCGCATCCATCTCAAAGGAAGTACCCGTAGCACCATTGACAGAACCCACACGTGCCAAGCAGAGCAAACCGCAAAGACCTGCCAAAAGTCCCATATTGGCATAAGCGATAAAATATACTTTGTTGGTATCGATACCCGACAGCTGTGTTGCCTTCTCATTGCCTCCTACTGCATAGAAATATCGTCCAAATGCGGTCTTAGAAGTAATAAAATGATAGAGCAAACAAACAGCAACCACCCAAAGTAACATTACAGAAATTCCTTTATACTGGCTTAACAGATAACAGTAAGCTAGAAGTACAAGAGAAATCAAAGAGGTACGGCCAAAATCAGCCAAAGCACTGTTTTGACGATATCCTTTTTTCTCTTTGTTTGCACGAGAAGACACTGTACGGTAGAAAATAAAGATAACTACTAAAATTCCAACAACAAGCGGAGACAAAATCCGCTCCCCATTGTCAAGTCCGGGTATCTGAATATACGCTGTAAAAATATTTAAAAAGGTTGTATCCTGCACAGATACCGTCTTGCTGTCTAATACCAGACGGCCAAAGCCACGGAAGATAAACATTCCGCCAAGTGTTGTAATAAACGGTGGAATTCTTATATATCCTATCCAATATCCTTGCCACACACCAGCTGCCAAACCAAGGAACAGACACAGAAGAATCGTCAGATAAATATTAAAGCCTTGATTTGTAATCAAGACAGCTGCCACACCTCCCACAAGGCAAATGACAGAACCCACCGACAGGTCAATATTACCTCCTGTCAGGATACAGAGCAGCATACCACAAGCCATCACCAGCACATAGCCATTTTGCAGAAGCAGATTGGACATATTCTGTGCATAGAGCAGACGTCCATCCGTTAGAAAATAGAATAAAATAAATACAATCACAAGGGCAATAACCATACTGTATTTGGTTAAAAATGCTCCTAACTGGAACTGTTCATTGCCTTGCTTCTCTTTGTTTGTTGCCATAGATAATAACACTCCCTTCTTACTATCATTCCTCAGTTGCACGGATAATAAAGCTCATAATCTTTTCTTGCGTCGCTTCTTTGGCGTCAAGTTCCCCGCGAAGTTCACCCTCATTCATCACATAGATGCGGTCGCACATACCGATTAATTCTGGCATCTCAGAAGAAATCATAATTACGGACTTTCCTTCCTCTACCATCTGGTTGACTAGACAATAAATATCATATTTGGCTCCTACATCAATTCCGCGAGTCGGCTCATCCAGAATCAATACATTGGGTTCCGTAAACATCCATTTTCCAAGCAGCACCTTCTGTTGATTTCCGCCCGAAAGATTACCCACTTTTTGCTCAATGGAAGGAGTCTTCGTTCCCATTGCCTTTGTCATATCTTCTGCCACACTTTTCTCAGCTGTTGTATCAATCACATTGTTTTGACAGACTTTATCTAAGCGGGCAAGTGTTGTATTGAATCGTATAGACTCTTCCAAGATTAATCCGTTAGTCTTACGGTCCTCTGTCACATAGGCAATGCCATGGCGAATCGCCTGTTCTGGACTTTTTAATTCTATTTTTTCTCCGTTTAAATACAGCTCTCCACTGATATTTGTCCCATAGCTTTTTCCAAAGATAGACATGGCAAGTTCCGTTCGCCCGGCTCCTTGAAGCCCAGAGATACCAACAACTTCCCCTTTATGTACCTTTAGAGAGATTTTGTTGTCTACAATTTTCTCATGGTAAAGAGGATGGTAGACCGTCCAGTTCTTAATTTCTAATCCAACTTCTGGACGTATCTTATGTTCACGCACAGGATAACGGTCATCCATCGGACGTCCTACCATTCCTTTAATAATTCGGTCCTCACTGAATTCATCTACTCCTTTTACCAGTGTCTCAATCGTAGAGCCATCGCGGATAATTGTCGCTTTATCTGCACAGTAGATAATCTCATTGAGCTTATGTGTAATAATAATAGAAGTCAGACCATTTTTCTTAAATTCTATCAAAAGGTCCAATAGCATCTTCGCATCTTCATCATTTAAGGAAGACGTTGGCTCATCTAAAATTAACAGCTTTACATTTTTGGAAAATGCTTTGGCAATCTCCACAAGCTGCTGTTTTCCAGTTCCAATATCTTTAATCAGGGTCTGGGCTGATTCGTTAAGCCCTACTTGCCTCATATGCTTTTCTGCTTCGTTGTAGGTCATATCCCAGTCAATATGGCCCATTTTATTCTTTTTTTCATTCCCCAGGAACATATTTTCGCCGATAGTTAAAAGTGGTATCAGGGCCAGTTCCTGATGAATAATCACAATCCCTTTTGCTTCGCTGTCTTTTAAAGTCTTAAACTGACAAAGTTCTCCATTATAGAAAATCTCTCCAGTATAACTACCGACAGGATAGGTTCCAGACAGCACATTCATTAATGTGGATTTTCCGGCACCATTCTCCCCGATAAGTGCATGAATCTCGCCGCGCTCCACAACCAGATTGACATCGCTAAGCGCTTTTACTCCTGGGAATTCTTTGGTGATGGATTTCATCTCCAATATAACATCAGCCAAAAACTTCTCCCCCTTTCTGTTAATAAAAGCAGGCGGGACAGCTGCCCCGCCCATGTTCAAGATTTCTTTAATTTGCTGCAGACAGATATCCGTCGTCTCCCATTGTATAAAGCCCCGTATCTACTAAGTCTTGAAGGTTGTCTTTGGTGATGACATTTGGTACCAACAAGAAGGATGGGCACTTATTGCCAGCAGAGGTCTCATAAGACTCTGTATCAAATGCACACTCAATCCCAAAGGATGGAATCAGCGTATCATCTATGGTCTCTCCAGACAGAATTGCCTTTACAAGGCCAATGGTCACTATTGACTCATTGCTTACATTCTTGTATACCGTCATTGTCTGTACGCCGTCTACAATATTTTTCAGGTTTGCCTCATCGCCATCTTGTCCGGTAATCAATACATTATTAGAGCCTGCATAGTCAGACGTAACTGCCTGAGCAACACCTAGTGCGGTAGAATCATTTGAGCAAAGCCATACATCTAGCTGTGTACCATCTGCATAGAAGGAAGACAATACATTCTGTGCTCTTTCCAGTGCAACATCGGTTTTCCACTGTTCAGTGGCTACTTTGTCAAAGTCAATCTGGTCAGATACTACTTTTAAAGTACCAGCATCCATATATGGTTTCAGTGTATCAATTGCTCCCTGGTAGAAATATCCTGCATTGTTATCTGCCGGGTCACCAGCCGTAATCTCCATATTGTAGACCTTGTCACCAGCATTAGCTAGGTCAAGCTGTTCAATAATAAATTCACCCTGCAATTTTCCAACCGTATAATTATCAAAAGATACATAGTAAGAAACTGCATCATTTAAAATCAGACGGTCATAGGCGATAACTGGAACATTGGCTTCTGCTGCCTCATTCATTGCAGTATTTAAAGCTGCACCATCAATCGCTGCCACAACCAAAAGGTCTACATCATCTGCTAACATATTCTGAATATCATTCACCTGTTTCCCGGAATCGTCATCTGAATAAGTAAGTACAGTCTCAAAACCGGCTGCACGAAACTGCTCGTCCAGATAAGCGCCGTCCCGGTTCCAACGCTCCAGAGACTGTGTTGGCATGGAAATACCAATCTTTGCACCACCTGTAGAAGCATCCGATGCTGTATCTTCGTTCTGTGCATCTCCTTCTGCTTCTGCTTCTGTCTCGCTTCCAGTATCCGTTGGTGCATTCGTTTGTTCAGAAGCATTATCAGAGCTGCAGCCTGCCACCAAAGAAACCACCATTGCGGTACTTAACAGAGTACCAATTAATTTTCTTTTCATCTTGAAAATTCCTCCCATATCTAAATTTGATAGTATTACTATACAATATATTTAACAGGATAAACTTGTCTTTTTCTGTATATTTTGTATAGGACAGACTTCTTTTTGCATAAAAAACTGGACAAAATTGCAGTATTTTCCAATAAATCTGCAAGATTGTCCAGAGTTTGTAATATGGTGTTTATTTATTGCGTATATTTAAGTAGATATCACTTTCTTCATGATATTTTCCAGTAATCTCTTCGTCCATATTTTCTTTGGTAACAGCAATAGGTTCTAGACGTTCGTAAGGAACTTCATAACTTCCATCATAGATGCTCTCCTTCTCCAAAAGT
>Ga0137308_101763_pt1 | contig 18351 bp, 16 predicted proteins | sample Inofrocosms_June_FD_97181 | JGI IMG/M metagenome (GOLD analysis project Ga0137308, IMG submission 97181) | Mouse cecal microbial communities from Vienna, Austria - N-Acetylneuraminic and N-Acetylglucosamine D2O microcosms_June | ecosystem: Host-associated > Mammals > Digestive system > Large... | reverse complement strand
TCCCGGCGGGATCAGCGGCGTGATCATGCTGGAAGCTGCTGTCACCACCGTGGAGAAAGCCCGTCCAATCCCCTTCTTCTCCATCTCCGGCACCAGCATCTTGGCCTCCATGGCAGCATCCGCCAGAGCCGAGCCTGAAAGCCCGCCCATAAGCGTACTCAAAAGAATATTCACCTGGGAAAGCCCTCCATACATCCTCCCGGTCAGTACCCCGCAGAAATCCATTATCCTTCTGGTCACTCCGGTATAATTCATCAGCACGCCGGCACAGACAAAAAACGGGATTGCAAGCAAAGTCACACTTTCTGCACCGGTTATGGCCTGCTGGGCAAAGACCGCCGGATTGATCCCAGGTGTCAGCACAAAATAGACCGCCGACGCGCCGAAGATTGCCACAAACACCGGAACCTTGGCAAAAAGCAGAATCAGAAGCGTCACTGTCATGATCATTACCCCTGCGCTCATCTCTTCTCCTCCTCTTTGCCCCGAAACATCTCTCTCAGCTCCCCGATCTTTTCTTCCGTATAGCTGACCAGCATCAGTACGATGGAAACCGGCGCGATAGAATAAATCCAGGAATACGGAATCATCAGAATCGGTGTCTTACGGTTTGTCTTAAGCATAACTGCAAGAAAATCCCTGCTTCTGAAAAGAAAATAGACTAAAACCCCATACACCACCAGGGCGATCAGCACCTCCGCGCCCCTGCGCAGCCCTGCCGGCAGTGCGTCCACCACGATCTCTATAGCCACATGGCTTTTGGACCGGAAGGCTGCGGGAGCGGCCAGAAATGTAATCCAGACCATGCAGGCCAGCTGCAGCTCCTCTTCCCAGGTAAATGGATGACTCATCAGATACCGCATGGGAACCCCCACAAATGTAAACGCAATCAGTCCCGCCAGCACCAGTGATGCTCCCACGACCTCGATTTTGTTGAGAATATCCAGAAATCTCTTCATTCCTTCCCCCTCCGGAGCCAGTGGCCGGAAATGCCGCAGCAGTCCCGGCCACTGGCCTTTAGTTCCTGCCCTCAGGTATCATACTACTGAATCGCCGTTTTCACAGTATCGTAAAGGCCGTCGCTCCATCCGAACTGGCTGCCCTTTTCATAGAAAGACAGACTTGCTTCCTTCCACAAAGCCCTCTCCTCATCAGTCAGCTCCGTAAAGGTGACCCCGGCCTCCTCCAGCAGCTTGTAGTAATCGTCCTTGGCCGCGTCCTGAAGCTCATTGTTGTAAAGTCCAGCCTCCTCGCCTGTCCTGAAAAGCAGTTCCTGCTGCTCCTGGGTCAGGGTATTCAGATAATCTGTTCCGATGCACCAGGTGGTAAAATTCAGAATATGCCCGGTCATGAGGATATTCTTTGATACCTCCTGGAAGCTCTGGCCATACAAGGTAGAAAGAGGATTCTCTACACCGTCCAGGGTTCCGTTCTGCAAAGAGGTATATACATCGCCCAATGCCATGGGAACTGCCGTGGCTCCCAGCGCGTTAAAGCCTTCCACATAGATCTGGCTGTTGGCCAGACGGATCTTCTGTCCTTTGATGTCCGCAGGCGTCACTACCTTGGTCTTGGTCATCAGCTCACGCTCCCCATACATCCAGTTGGATGCCAGCACCGTGAGACCTTTGTCTGCCAGCTTCCCACATTCCGCCTTGTACCAGTCACTGTCAATCAGCTTCCATACTTCGTCCCAATTGTCAAAGAAAAACGGTCCGTAGAGAATGCCAAGATCCGGGACACCGTAATCGGCATAAAATGCGCCGTCCGCGATTGTGATGATATTTTCGCCCATGATCATCTGGTCAATCAGTTCACTCTTGCTTCCCAGGGCGCTGTTGGGGAACAGCTGCAGCTTCATGGTGCCGTTGCTCTCTGCCTCCAGAAGCTCTGCCCACTTTTCCACTGCCTTGCCGATGGGTTCCTCCGTGGTATTCTCAAATCCAATCTGAATGGTGACCACTTCCTGGGCGGAAGCCGGATCCTCCTTAGCCCCTTCCCCGGCTCCTGAGGATGCCGCTGCGCTCCCTGCCGGCGCCGCCGACGTTCCTGCCGGTGCCGCAGAACCACCACATCCTCCTGCAGCCATAGATGCGGCCAGAATCACTGACATAACTGCAACATTCCATTTTTTCTTCATAAAGAACTCCTTTCACCCCATTATAAAATCTTATTTCACAACAACGTTTCTTCTCTTACTTAATCTCACTCATGAACTGGTGCAGAAAACGGAATCCCCATCCGGCTCCCTCCCGTGGATGAGCAAACCCATTGTCAATCACCATGGGCTGGTCTATGATCCCGTCAATCCAGTCAAAGCTTTCCGCTCCATAGGGATTTGCTACCGTACACAGAAGCGGTACATCATAATCCTTGTAATAGTGGGGAAGCACCGGGATATGGTAAGCGTCTGCCAGGGCTGCGCTGTCCCGCCAGGCCTCCACACCCCCCAGACGGATAATATCCGGCTGCCATAAATCCAGGGCATTCCTGTGAATCAGCTCCCGAAGTGCCACTGTGGAGTATTCCCTCTCTCCCATAGCCAGACTGACACCTGTCTTGGAATGAAGTGTCGCATAGCCTTCAAAATCCGTATTGGCCACCGGCTCCTCGAACCAGAAGATCCCCAGATCCTCCACCTGGCTGACCAGCCGGACCGCCGTGGGAAGATCCATTCCCTGGTTTGCATCCATCATGATCTTAAGCTCCGGCCCTACTGTCTCACGCACCAGGTGAAGCCTGCGGATATCCCGCTCCAGATCCGGGCTTCCTACTTTGATCTTCACTGCCGTAAATCCGCGCTTCTTGTAGTTCACCACCTCGTCCACCAGCTCCTCATCCGTGTAGCTGAGCCAGCCGCCGCTTCCGTACACTGGTATCGGCCTGCGGTGGCATCCGAACATCCGGTAAACCGGCTGCCCCAGTGTCCTGGACCAGGCATCCCACAGAGCCACATTCAATGTAGCCAGCGCCCAGCGCTGAAGGCCGGAAATGCCGAAATACTCACACTCCGCCTCATAATCCTTCTGAATCTGGGCTGTTTCAAAAACCTGGTAATCCCTCTCCAGCATGAATTTCTTCATGTCCTTAAGCGCCCCCTCGATAGCGCCGGGGCTATAGTGGAAGCTTAACAGGTACCCCTGCCCCACCTCTCCGGCTGCCGTCTCTGCCTCCAGGACATAAAATGCGATTTGGCTGATATCATGGGTCGCATCTGCGATCGGATGACTCAACGTGCTGACCGCATGATAGATGCGTATGTCCCTGATATGCATATCCCCTGAATTCACGATATATCCTTCCTCCTTTTCGTTTATTTTGCTGCTGTGATATATCTAATGACAATATATCACAGCACTTGATATATTTCAACATCTTTTTTCTCTTTTTAGCTTGCTTTTTTTTACATAATTAGGTATGCTTATTACACTATCAGCACCAAATAGTTTGTCAGCCCGCAAGGCGCGGGAAGGAGGCGATGCGGTGGCATCGTTGACTGACGACAACGCGGCAGATGGCAAAACAAGAAGTACTAGAGCGTGTCTGAAAATTGCTTTCTGGTAGCTGTGCGTCACACTTTGTGGGAGATTTGGCCCAAATGAACGCGGCGTAGTGGGCTACGTTAAGTGAATTTGGGCCAAATATACCGCAAAGTGGGGCGTGCAGATGCCGGGAATGAATTTTCAAACACGCTCTAGAGCGTGCAGTCCAAAAGGAGAACGAAACATGGCTGAGGCACTGACAAACCAGGCATATGAGTACTTGTATGATAAAATAATTTCTTGTGAATACCGCCCCGGACAGGAGCTCAATGAGAAACAGCTGTTAGAACAGACAAAATTCGGCAGAACCCCCCTGCGGGAGGCTCTTTTGATGCTCCAGTCTGACAAGCTGCTGGAAATCTACCCCCGCAAGGGTATGCGTATTGCCCCCTTCACGGAAAAAAGTATTAATGATCTCTACCTGACCAGAAAACTAATCGAACCCACCGTATGCCGCAAATATATCACCCTCTACTCCAAAAGCAGGCTCCTGGAATTCCAGAACATGTTTGAACAGGCAGAGCATAGCTCTGAGGTTGAGGAATTCCGCATTGATACATCCTTCCATGCCTATCTGGTCAGCATCACAAACAACCAGATTCTCATGGACATGTACCAGTCTGTCATGATCCAGCAGCTGCGTCTGGCTGTCTACGCCGCCGTGCTGGATTCCTCCAACCGGGCCGGCAATCTCCAGCAGCACAAGGCTATCATTGATGCCCTTCTCCGGGAAAATGAGGAGGATGTGCAGGACGCCATCGTCCTCCACATCAACCATTCCCTGATCAAATCCCTAAAGCTGCTGGGCAATGGTGAATAAACACCGGCACTCAGGCCCCGCAAAAGGGCCTCCAGAAAATACTGAATTATGATACCAGAAAAAGGGCTTTCGGTTTCAAAGATATCCTTGTCCCTGAAACCAAAAGCCCTTTATCAATTCTTCAAAAGTAACATTCTTCCTTATCAGGTCTTCCTATCCTATGATTACATCGTCTTGTTTTTCTCTCAGCTTTTTTGCCGCCTCGATCCCGTTCATACCGTCCATCTGTATGTCAAGGAACACAATATCAAACGGTCTTCCCGATGCCAGCAGCTCCTCACCTGTGGCATAGGATTCTACGCGGCCTGACCGGTTCTGCTTTTGTATCAGTGCGCACAAGTGCTCTCTTATGACTTTTTCATCATCCACCACCGCTATATCCAACATTGATCACCTCAATTTTCCAAAAGGGGTTTACTTGTTATATCGGCAGAAATTCCCGATCCTTCGGGTGAATGGAACGAAAGGGCCACTTTTCGGGAACGAAAGGAAAACAGTGTGCATAGAAAAATACCTGCATTTCAAATCGAAATGCAGGTATCACCAGCACTAAATTTTAGATATTACACCTGGCTACTTGACAAGGGGCATATCACCTTTTCATAACAAAGGATTTGTTGTCAATTGCTCTCATTGTGGCTAAAATACCGTCCAGATGATCATATTCATGCTGGATCAGTTCCGACATGTCATCTTCCATATCCATTGTCCGTTCCTGCCAGTTCTCATCACGGTAATGCAGGATACAATGTCGATAGCGCCGTACCCACACCAGCAGATTGGGAAAGGACATACAGTCATCCAGCAGCTCCATCATCTCCTCCCCCACAAACTTCAGGGATGGGTTGATAATCACATATGGCCGGTCAGTCAACATGCAGATCAGCCGTTTCTTCACCCCGATCTGGGGAGCCGCAATTGCGCGGCCAAAGCCGTAGTCCCGGCGGATTCCCTTGATACAGTCAAACATATCCGTAAATACCGGCCCAAGCGACTCTAACTCTTCCTGCCTCACCTCTTCAGAAATCTCATAAAGCCCAGGATCTCCCAGCAGCAATATCTCCCGTTCTATATCATTTCCCTCCTCCCTGCATTTTCGCCGCAAAATCACTCATGGCCTCGGAAATCTTAATCTGCTGCGGGCAGACTGCCTCACAGCTTCTGCACCCTACGCAGGCAGAGGGCTGCTTTTCCTCTGGCACAGCCATCAGTGCCATGGGGGCGATAAAGCCGCCGTCCGTAAAGCAGTGCTCATTGTATAAGGAAAGAAGGGACGGAATATCCAGCTGCTGCGGACAATGGCTGGTACAGTAACGGCAGGCCGTGCAGGGAAGGGTCTTCTTCCCCAGCATCTCATCAGCGATTGCCAGAAGCTCCTTCATCTCCCTGTCATCCAGTGGCTTGTCCTGGGAGAAGGTAGCCACATTCTCCTTAAGCTGTGGGAAGGATGACATGCCGGAAAGAATCATGGTCACTCCCGGAAGGGACTGGAGGAACCGGAATGCCCAGGCAGGGATCCCCTCCTGGGGACGCAGACTGCCCAGACGGGCCTCATGTCCCTCCTCCAGGGAGGCCAGACGGCCGCCCCGCAAAGGCTCCATCACCCACACCGGAAGCCCGTATTCCTGTACAAGCTCCATCTTCTCCTTCGCTCCCTGAAAGCTCCAGTCCAGATAGTTCAGCTGGATCTGGCAGAATTCCATATGCTCCCCGTAAGCCTCCAGGAAACGCTTCATCACCTCTAAGCTTCCATGGGCGGAAAAGCCCAGATGACGGATCCTGCCCGCCTTCTTCTGCTTAAGCAGATACGCAAGGATCCCGTACTTCTCATCCAGATAAGCGTCAATGTTCATCTCGCAGACATTGTGAAACAGATAGAAATCAAAATATTCCACGCCGCATTTCTCCAGCTGTTTCTCAAAGATCTCCTCCACCTTGTCCATATTGGAAAGATCGTAGCCCGGAAACTTGGTGGCCAGATAGTACTTCTGCCGCGGATACTTTCCCAGAACCCTTCCCATGACCAGCTCCGACTGCCCGCCATGATAGCCCCAGGCCGTATCGTAGTAGTTGATTCCCTGCTCCATGGCCCAGGCCACCATCTCTGCCACAGCCGGCTCATCAATCCTTGCATCATCACCATCCACCACCGGAAGACGCATGGCCCCCATACCAAGGGCAGACAGCTTCAAATCCTGAAATTCCTTGTAAATCATATACTCAGCCTCCTTTTGTTTATGATACATTGTAACAGTTGGAGTCCACTCCAGGTCAAGCATTTTATCCATAGCAATACTTCCGTTATGAATTCTTAAGAAAAATGTCACCATTTACCAGCCCTCAGATGTTATAATAGCAACATTATATAAAAGCGTTGCTGATTCTTTGTAACTGTTCAAGAGGTATCTGGGCTGTTACGGCGCTTTTCCTATATACCGGAGTACACAAAAGACTTGCCATTGACGGCCTTTCTGCATACAGCAGTATGCAAAAACCTGCCATTGGCAATTTTTCTGTATTCCAGGTTATTCAGATACTGTCTGGTCCCAGGCACATCTGTTTTCTATAATCAAGGAGGACTACATGATGAGAGTGAGACAACATTTCAAAGGCATTGTCATGATGATTATGGCAGGCATCATGACCTGCATGACTGCATTTTCTTCCCTGGCTTCCACCGGCTGGGTCAAAGATAATGACAACTGGTACTACTACTACCCTGACGGCACTATGGCTACCGGACTTGTCCAGGTGGACGGCACCTACTATTATCTCAAGGACGACGGTACCATGCTGACCGGCTGGCTGAAGATCGATGACAACTATTATTACATGCGGGGAGACGGATCCCTGGGTGTTGGCTGGAGATTCATGGACAACTCCTGGTATTACTTTGATCCCGCCTCCGGGATCTGCAAGATCAACACCTCCGCTGAGATTGACGGCAAATGGTACTATTTCGGCAGCGACGGCCGGATGCTTACCGGATGGCAGAATCTGCGGGGCAACTATTACTATTTCCACACAGATGGCCAGATGCTTACCGGATGGCTCAGCGACGGAACCAACAAATACTACATGGATCCTGCCAACGGCGCCATGTCCCACGGATGGACCCAGGTGGAGGGCTATTATCATTATTTCAATGAATCCGGACACCGGCTTACAGGATGGATCCGGGACGGTCAGACCTACTACTACCTGGATCCCGAAGCCGACGGCCGGATGATGGCAGACACTACCCGGATCATTGACGGCGTCTCCTGCTCCTTCGGCAGCAACGGTGCCTGCCTCACCTCTGTGAACGTGGCCAATGCCGCGGTGGCCGGAGAAAGCTCCGCCAGCACATCCGGCTCAGGCAGCTCCACACCAGTGGTCACCTCCGGTGAGACCTATTCAAGCGGCGGCCCCGGAGTCAGACGATGACAGCACACAGGAAATTTCCAATATACATATGACAGACGTCATAACAAAAGGGGCAGTCGGAAAATGCCTCCTGCATACAATATATTGTGGTGATATTCAACAAATCACCCGATATATCGTTGACAGAGAGCTGTTTCCCGACAACCCCTTTTTATTTTTAAGCTTCATCGCCCAAGGCGGTTTAAGAAGTTCCTTCTTCCGGCAGCACCATCCCGATCCCCTTCTTCAGGGTCTCTTTGTCAATGGCCCCGGAGGCCCGTGCCACCGGCCTGCCCTCTGCATCTATGAAAAATGTAGCCGGCACCGCCATGATCCCATAGACAATAGCTGCCTCTGATTCCGTATCAAAATACACCGGGAAGGAGAATCCATGATCTTCCACATATTTTCTGGCCGTGTCCACCGTCTCCCGGCTTCCGTCCGTGAGATTGACCATCATGAACTGAACCTTATCCCCATATTCCGAAAATACCTCGTCAAAATCCGGCATCTCGCTCTTGCAGGGCGGACACCAGCTGGCCCAGAAATTCAAGACCACCGGTTTGCCCACCAGATCCGACAGCTTCACCGGATTCCCGTCCGTGTCCTCCACGGTAAAGTCAGGAGCCGCCGGCTGCTGGGTAGTCCCTGCCTCCCCGGCAGTCCCTGGGGAAGTGGCCTCCGTCTGCCCCTCCTGACTGCTGCCGCCCTGGCTTTCCGCTGCGCTTTTGTCACTCTGGTTTCCGGCTGTCCCGCCGCCCTCCTGGTTTCCATCTACCCCTACCGTCTGGCCGCCTTCCAGTTCCGTCTGATCTGATCTTCCCGGGGCGCTGCCGCCCTGGCTTCTGTTTCCATCTCCGTCAGGCTCTCCATGACCGGCTTCCCCACGGTTCTCCATGACCTCCTGGGTCTGGAGCATTTCCCTGTTTACCATACTGCCCAGCCTGTTGTACAATACACTGGCTCCTCCCAGCAGAACCACCAGACAGCCGGCAATAAGCAGAAGTGTTTTCTTATTCTCCATCCAATCCTCCTATTCCAGACTGTTCCATCCGGCCAATAATCGGACTTTCGGCACCGGCAGCCTGATTATTGACCTGATGGAACGTTAACTCAGCAGCACCATCAGTCTCCCCATGGCTCCTGTGGCCATCAGAATCCCCACCAGGATCAGGAACCCGCCGCAGACCCGGTTGACGATCCCATAATGCTTCTTGATCAGTCCGAAAGCCCCTTTCAGATGGTCAATCAGCAGAGCGCTCACAAGAAACGGAATCCCCAGCCCCATAGAGTAACAAAACAGCATCACCATCCCGGTCACCATCTGTCCCTGCTGGGAAGCCAGCATCAGGGCAGATCCCAGAAACGCTCCCACACAGGGTGTCCAGCTGACAGAAAAGACAGCACCGAAGAGAACCGCTGTAAAAAATCCCATATTCAAAATCTCCATACTCCTTCCGCCCCGGAACAGATTCACCCGGAGCACTCCGAGAAAATTCAGTCCGAAGAAGATGACCACCAGTCCTGAGACCACATTGACAGCCTGCTGGTACTCTCTTAAGAAAGCCCCCACGGTTCCTGCCAATGCTCCCAGCATCATAAACACCAGGGTGAATCCCAGGACAAAACCGGCAGCACACCGGCAGGTCCGCACCGTATCCCGTTCTCTGCCCCCGGCAAACCAGGAAATATAGACCGGCAGCATAGGCAGAAGACAAGGTGAAATAAACGTGATAATTCCCTCCAGAAATGAAACAAAATACTCCATTCAATCAGACTCCTTTTATCATCTATCCCCGGAACCGGTTCAGGCAGGCGTAGATTTCCTGCACCCGCGGCATACACAGTCCCATAGCCTTGTAGGATGCATCCGTAAAGGCAGACATCCCGTTCTTCTTCTGTTCCTTCACCAGAAGCTCCACAACCTCCTTTATGGCATACCGTTCCAGAAGCTTCTTCTCCAGACAGTACCGCATCATCTGGGCCAGGGCGCTGGTCTGCTCCCCGTCTGCCAGCTGCTCCACAAACCGCAGATCCACCGGCTCCTTCGCCACCTGGAATGCATCCCTGCCATGAACCTTGACCTTGATCCGGCCATCCCGGCCGGCTCCCTGTCCGGTCTGGAAAGCCAGCTTCCGCTTCCCGCCTGGGAGCTTGAATCCAGGCGCCGTGATCTCCGGCTTCGCATCCGAGGCCTCACAGGCCGCCTTCACTTGTGAGGTGATGTCACAGGGCTTGTAGCAGTCCATCTGGATCACCGTATCCGCGATGAAGAAGTACGCCCCGGAGCTTCCTGCCACCAGCACTGTAGAGATCCCCGCCTTCTCCAACAGATCTCTGGCCCGCTCGATGAAGGGGGTGATGGGCTCCTTGTCCCGGCTGACAATCCGCTGCATCAGATCATCCCGCAGCATGAAGTTGGTAGCCGAGGTATCTTCATCCACCAGAAATGTCCTGGCGCCGGCCTCGATCCCTTCGATCACAGCCGCCGCCTGGGAGGTGCTTCCGCTGGCATCTGCCGTAGAGAAGGACGTGGTATCCCTTCCATTGGGCAGATCATTGATAAACAGGGAAATGTCCACGTTATTGATGCTGCGTCCATCCTCGGCCCGCAGCTTCACCGCCGTCTCGTCGGTGATCACGTATTCCCTGCCGTCTCCTGCAATATGGTTGTACACACCGGATTCCAGCGCCTTTAAAAGGGTGGACTTGCCATGATAGCCGCCGCCCACGATCAGGGTGATCCCCCGCCTTACCGCCATGCCCGTCAGCTCTCCACGGTGAGGAAGCTTCAGGGTGACCTGCAAAGATTCCGGGGATGTAAAAGGAACACTGCCCTTCATGGGCCGGTCCGAGATACCTGTTTCCCTGGGCAGAACCGCTCCATTGGCCACAAAGGAAACCAGTCCCAGACGTTTCAGCTCCTGGCGGATGAAAGTCTGGTCCTCAGACAGATCAATCACCCTCTTCACCTCTGCCCCATTGCGGTTCTTATAGAAAAATACATTCCGTACACACCCTGGCAGGATGTCAAACAGAATCCGGATCAGCTCCCCGGAATTGATCGTCCTGCCAAAGGCAGGAAACCCTACCTCAAAGCGGGCCGTGATCCCCTCCGGCGTGATCTCGCAGGCAGTTCTCTCCAGAACCTCCTGACCAGGACGGCTGGTAGCGATCAGACCGCTCTTGCCAGAGCCCTTTGCCTTGAAATTGAACTGGCTGATCTCCCTGGCAAAAGAGCGCAGCAGATAATCCTCCAGAGCCGTCTTCTTCCAGGGCTGGTCGAAATACCCGGCGGCAAATCCGGCCTGCCTGTGGGAGACTGAGATACTGACCTTGGACGGGGAAGCAAAGGGATCCCCCTGGACATGGTCAATGGACAGCTGGTATTCCTTAAAGTCGTAGACTCCCCGGGTATCCTTATAAGCCGGATAGCCCCGGTGGTCTATAGATTCCAACAGCCTGCGAAGTTCCTGCGATGATTTCATCATGATATTCCCCTTTTCTCTGCGATTTTTACAATTCTCATCCGATTCCGCCCATGATGGCCCCCACGATCAGTACCAGAAAACACATGCCGGAAAACACATATTTTCCCAGAGGATAGAACCAGGCTCCCAGAGGCTTCTGCCTGCCGCGGGCCGTCTCCTTCTGGGCAAAATCCTTTCCCAGTACCCAGAAGAACATGACGCTGGCAATGCCTGCCCCCAGGGGACAGATATAGATGCTCACCACATCCATCCACCCGGACACGATTCCCTGGATGCAGATAGATGTGGCCACTCCCGCCACTCCTACTACCGCGCAGGCCTTCCTCCGGTCAAGATGGCATTTCTCCTGCACCGTGGCGATAGGCGCCTCGTAGAGATTGATCAGGGACGTGATCCCCGCAAATGTCACCGCCACGAAGAACACGGCCGCAATCACCGTCCCCCCTGCCATTCCCCTGAAAAGGTTGGGAAGGAAGATAAACATCAGCCCCGGACCTCCCTGGTCCAGCTGGGCCCCTACAGTCGCCATGGCCGGGATGATCACAAAAGCCGCCAGCACAGCGGCCAGCGTATCGAAAATAGCCACATTGCGGGCCGACGCCGGGATATCCTCGTCATCCCCCAGATAGGAGCCGTAGATTAACGTCCCGTTACCGGCCACAGACAAGGAAAAGAATGCCTGACCCATGGCGTAGATAATCACCTCTGGACTAAACAGCAGCTCACGGTCGATCCGGAATATATACCGGTATCCCTGGGCCGCTCCCGGCTGGAACAGGATATAGATGCCAAGTCCCAGAAACAAGAAGAAAAAGACCGGCATCAAAACCTTATTAACCTTCTCAATGCCCCGCCCCACGCCAAACGCCAGGATCGCAAAAGCGGCAGCGGCAGCTGACAGCTGCCAGCCATTATTTCCAAAAGAAGATGCCATGGAACCAAAAGAGGCGCTGAATTCATCCACTGAATCCGCAGCCAGGGTACTTCCCAGGAAAACTCCTGCCGTATATTTGAAGATCCATCCCATGACTACCGTATAGCCGATAGCCATAGCCAGGGATCCCAGTACCGGGATCATGCCCACAGCCTCCCCCAGCTTCTCAAAACCACGGCTCCTGCAGGCTTTTCCAAAGGCATCCACCGGGCCGGACCTGGACGCACGGCCAAAGCTCATCTCCTCAATCACTCCCGTAAAGCCCACCAGCACCACAAACAGAAAATACCAGATCAGAAAGGAACCCCCGCCAAATCTGGACACACGTGTGGGAAACATCCATATATTCCCCATACCTACTGCCGAACCGATACAGGCCAGAATAAATCCCCAGCGGGTTCCAAATGAATCTCTTTTATTCTTTTCCATGATTTCCTCCGTATTCACAGTGTAAACTTACATCATAAGTATTTCCATATATGCCTTGTTCTATCGCAGCAGTTCAGACGGGCATCTCCCTGCCCCCTGTCTGAACTGCTGCGTTCTGCTATATTTCTCCGGTGCTGCCAGATTCCGTGAATATTATATCATGGAAGAAACACTTGTCAATGAAAAACTGTAACAGTTCATACTCCCCCACGCGAATCTCGCTACAGTTCATGGGGCGGGGAAAACTGGACAAAAACAGGCGTCAAGCTTGCTTGTAAGACTGTTTTTGTCCAGTTTTCCACATCGGGCGGACGCCCGATGCTTCCTGGACTTGCTGCAGAAGGCATTGGATTCCAAAAATATAAAAATTCCTGTATTTTTCCAAAAATCCATTGAATTTTGTCACTCCTTGTGGTACATTTACATCGACACAATTATATTTCCAAGGAGGAGAATTATCATGATTCAGAAAATGGCTGACTATATTGGAGTGAGCCCTCAGGCATTGATCATCGGCCTTGTCGTCTTTGCTGTTCTTTTCGTCATTATCTACATCAAGATTTCCATTGATGAGAAAAAAGGTGTCAACAGCCAGGAGAAAGCCGAGATCCGCAAGCTTATCGACCAGGTCGTTCCTGATGGCTCCCAGTATATGGCCGCATACGCCCACAGCAAGGAAGTATACGGCTCCCGGACTATGAGGCGGGAAGTCTATCATTATTATGCTGTTGGTTTCCGTCCGGACCAGACCGATCATATGTGGGTAATCCCCATCGGTGTTGAGAACGGAAAGATCGTCTACACCCAGCCCGCCAGGGCGAGCGCAGATACCCTTGCCTTTGTAAGCGGCAACCAATACTGTATCCAGCTGCATTTCCCTAACGACAAGAAGAATATCTGGGAGATCAATGTAGATTCCAGCAATACCAGGATGGGTAAGGAATGCCAGGTGAATATCCAGCAGCCGGAGGAAGCTGAGGCCTTCAAGACCTTTGCAGGCGCCTTTTTAGAGCAGGTCAACCAGACCCTTGGAGTCAATAAGAAGGGCCGCCCTGTGACGTAACAGATATTTTACAGCATGCTTTAGAATATCTTCCGGGGCTTGCTGCCATCACATTTTCAAATACATGAACCGTGACTGTTTTTGTTGAATTGTCACTGTAATTATACATAACAGAGGAGATTAGCTATGGATATCAAAAAATTATTAGGCGCCATTTTCCGCAGGGAAATCCTGATTCTCGGAGCCATGGCCGGGGTTTTTCTGTACCAGAGTACACCTGACATGATCGTTTCTCTGAAACCCGCTGTCAGCTTTGAAGATATGCTTGATGACAAGGAAGTCAGTCCTGGAACCCATGTGTCCGGAGATGTAGTCTATACCCTGGACTATTTCGCTTCTGAGAGCACCTATACCAAACGGTCTGACGGCTCCCGCAGCGGCAGCCGCAAGTCCGGCAACTTCTATCTGGTTCCCACCTCCACCGGCTATATCGCCGTAAAGTGTCGTCAGGCAGATGTGGAAGCCTTCAACAAGCTGGTAGACGAGACCTTTGAGTTCCTCTCCACCGGCACGGAACCTACTACAAAGGTCTTTATGGAAGGTACGGTAAAGCCCTTAAGCGGCCAGCTGGTCAGCTATTACAATGAATATCTGGAGGAGCTTGGATACACAGAGAGTGAGATCCAGGAGATGGGCGAGCCCCTGGTTGTGCAATATGTTGCCTTTGGCTTTGTACGCGGCTTCTTTATCGCCGGCCTGGTACTGCTGCTTCTGCTGCTCCTTCTTATCCGCAACAATTACAAACGGGCCGTGCGGGGTTCCGGCTTAAACCGTGTAGAAGATCTTCCCGGCTGATGAATACATAGACAACATTTTTTATACCAATGTATTGACAGGGACCCCGCCAAAGCGGGGTTCTTTGCTGTTTTGGGACATTTTAAACTGCTGTCCGCCGGAAACCGGCAGCGGCAGCAGCAGCTCAACCAAAAAAAACCATATTTTCTCCTAAGCATCTTGCAAAAAGGTATCCAAAAATGGTATTATCTTTATGTGAAAATAATACTTTTCATTACCAATATTCTTTTTTCATGACAGCCTAACCTGGATAAACCGGAATAGCATTGTTAAATGCATAATATGCTGGACTTCCAGTAAACCGAAAGGAATAAATGATGATGAACGAACAGATGAATCATACCATGTCGGAGCAAAACAAAAACAGCACCTTAAGGGGAATCCGGATCCAGACCTTAAGCTTCTGGATCGTGGCCTGCACCCTGGTGGTTGCGGTCCTGATCGGCCTGGGGATCGTTGATGTGCTGAATGAATGCCGTGATCTGGTCAACATGACCAAGGAGTATATTCTGACCCAGAATGATGTGATGAATATGTCTCTTGGCTCTGATTACCTGACGGAAAAGGCACGCCAGTATGTGATCACCCAGGATCCCCGTTATGCAGATGCATATTTTACGGAAGCCGATGTGACCCAGCGCAGAGACCAGGCCCTCCAGTCCATGCAGGATCATCTGCGGGGCAATGACGAAGTGTCTCTCCAGCGGCTGGCTGACTCGCTTTCCCTTTCCAACGCCCTGATGGACCAGGAGATCCATGCCATGAAGCTGGCTGCCCTTTCGGTAGATGCAGACCTCCTGGCACTGCCCACAAGACTGCGGGACTATCCCCTCACCAGGGAGGAGCAGGACTACAGTCCCCAGAAAATGCGGGATACTGCCTACGATCTGGTATTTGGCACCGGTTACCAGGAAGCCAAGAAGGAAACCACGGATACCATTGCCAGTGTCACCACCAGCGTAATCTCCAGCTGCAGCACAAGACAGCTGGAACGTGAAAACAGTATGCAAAACGCCCTGATACGCCAGAGCATCTATACCACCCTGATCGTACTGCTGGTCATTCTCGCCTACCTGATGATCGCGGCTCTGATCCTCAAGCCGATCCGCGTATACATCAACTGCATGAAGAACAACAATGCCCTGGACATTACCGGCGCCTACGAGTTCAAATATCTGGCCATTACCTACAACAACGTATACCGTATGGCTGTTGCCAACCAGAATATGCTCCGCTACAAGGCAGAGACCGATGCCCTGACCGGTCTGCTGAACCGGGAAGCCTTCGAACAGCTGAAGATCCGTTTTCATGATATTCCGCACCCCATAACGCTGCTGCTGATTGATGTGGATGTCTTCAAATCCATCAATGACAACTATGGCCATGAGACAGGCGACCGTGCCCTGATCAGGACTGCCAGCCTTCTCCGGGACAATTTCCGTGCCCACGACCACGTGCTGCGGATTGGAGGCGACGAATTTGCCGTTATCATGGAGGAGAACCATGCGGGCCGTACAGAGATTATCCGCGATAAGATTGACCGGATCAACTGGGCCCTGCAGCATCCCCAGGGAGATCTCCCCAAGTTCTCTCTCAGTGTAGGCGTTGCTTTCTCTGAGGAGGGATACGAGGATGAGCTGTTCCGTCAGGCTGACCAGGCCCTGTACAAGACGAAAGAAAATGGACGCTGCGGCTGTACATTTTATGATTAAGACAAGGGTAAACAGAAGGATACTGAACCATTGTTAATCATGTATTCTCAAAATCCCATGAAATCAGGCACCTGGGATTTGGGGAGTACGCAACAAAGAAAGGAGGCATTCCTATGTTTGGAATCCAGTCATTTGCGGGAACCATTGGAACCTTTGCCAATATGATGAAGCTCCAGAACCGCTGGGAAACAAAGCAGGAGAAAGGGAAATACACTGAGAAATCATCTCTTGAGGAGAAGGATCCCCTCATCCGGCAGCTTGATGAAATGCGCAAACAACGCCAGGAGAATTCCCCCAAAGAGACGATCCGCACCAAAATGAGTATCGGCAAGAAGCTGACCAGGGAAGAGATGGAGTATCTCAAGCGGGAAGACCCGGCTACCTACCAGAAGGCCAAGGAGATCCAGGATACCCAGAAGGGCTATGAGAACGCTCTCAAGAGCTGCAAGACCAAGGAGGATGTCCAGCGTCTGAAGGCGACCCGCATGGGAGCCACTCTGACCAAAGTCAATGCCATCTCCAACAACCCCAATATCCCGGAAGGCCAGAAGATGGCGCTTTTGCTCCACGAGAATGCCAAGGTAAAAGCCATGCTGAAAGCAGAACAGGCATTCATCGAAAGCGGACGCTATGGCCAGCTCCCCACCGACGCGGAGCAGAAGGAAGCCATGAAGCAGGCCGCCGAAGCCCTGCGGGAGGAAAAGACCCAGGAACCGGAGACAGACCAGACCGTAGAAGAAACAGACGACTCCTCTGCTTCCCGTCCGGATGGAGAAACCACCGGCCAGACAGAAGGAGCTGGAACTGTTCCGGAGGAAGAAAAGGCAGAGAAAAAGCCTCTGAAGGATTCATCCGGACATATATCCGGATCAGATCATCCGGCAGCCGGGATCTCCAATCCCGCGTCCCAGAAGAAGGCACCTGACCACCACAAGGCCAGAGCCGCCTACACAAAGACCGCTGTGGAGACCAGTCAGGAGACCACTCCTGCCAAAACTCCGCAGAGAAGGAAAATCAGCCGGAAGGTATAAACCCAGAACCATCGTAACAGTTCAGATACCTCTTGAACTGCTGCGTATTCTTCTATAAATGCATATAAGGGGCTGTCTTCAGAATATTATCTTCCAGACAGCCCCTCTATTATTGATATTCTTTTAATCTATCACATTCTTAATCGCAGCCGGAGTCCGGTAATTCCAGTTGGATACCACAATCCCCGTCCGCTCATTGGACGCATGAACCACCTGCCCATTTCCAATGTAGATGGCCACATGATTCACATGACCGCCCGACTCGTAGAAGATCAGGTCGCCTGGGCGGGCATTGTCAATGGTAACCGATCTCCCCTGCTGAGACTGGGCACTGGCCGTCCGGTTAAGCGAAACACCGGCCACATTCCCCAGCACATAGCTGCTAAAGCCGGAACAGTCTACCCCTGTATGGGGATCCCGTCCGCCATAAACATAGCGGTTTCCCACAAACTGCAGGGCATAGCTGACTACCCGGTTCCTCAGCTGCTCCCGCTGTTTCTGCTCTTCCTTCTTCTCAATCTCCGTCTCAATGGTGTCATAGCTTTCCTCCTGACGTTTGATCCTTCTCTGAAGAAGCAGCAGACTCTGTTCCACACTCTTGGTACTGTTATTATTGGCACCGGCCATGGAGGACAACGCATAAGCCCCTACAGTAGGAACGCTCTGGGCGCTGAACTGTAAGTATTCCGGATGGCCGTCATCCGACTCTGATGCCAGTGCCATACTGGCCTCCGTCTCCGGGATCCCGGCGCTCCGGGGACTGACTTCCTCGATCCCCAGCTGGTCACGCATATCATTCTCCCGCTCAAACAGATCCTCCAGATCCTTCTGGGTCTGCTCGGACAAGGTTTTCAGCCGTTCCAGCTCCTGGGCCTGCTCATCCTGGTTCTCAGCCAGAATCTCGTTCTCCCGCGCGATCATCAGGTTTTCATTGGTCAGCCTTCTCTTCTCTTCCGCCAGTCTGGCCTTCTCTGCCTCCATCTGTGAAAGCTCTGTCTCCAGTATCCGCTTCTGATCCGCCACATTCTTCAGCTGATAGGATGAATAGGAAAAGAACATGGTCATGCCAAGCAGCGTAAACATGGACAGAAACATGACCAGGAATACCCACACCGGAATCCGGAAATGA
>Ga0137308_101762_pt1 | contig 18365 bp, 19 predicted proteins | sample Inofrocosms_June_FD_97181 | JGI IMG/M metagenome (GOLD analysis project Ga0137308, IMG submission 97181) | Mouse cecal microbial communities from Vienna, Austria - N-Acetylneuraminic and N-Acetylglucosamine D2O microcosms_June | ecosystem: Host-associated > Mammals > Digestive system > Large... | reverse complement strand
CTTTTTTTACATCAAATTCTTCTGAAAAACTTTTTTAATATTTTTCATTTTAGCTATTGACATTTCTTAGCTGGACTTGGGGACAGTGTAGCATGGGAATGTGGAATGGGTATGAAATTTTCTCCATTTTCCCGAAAGCCTTGGAGGAGAGATTTAGATATTCTCCGTATATCGACAGTTCGGATACCCGCTGCATCCCCAGAAGTCTCCGAATTTTCCGCTGCGTTTTTTCAAAAGCTGGCCGCACCTGGGGCAGGTTTTCAGATTTTGAGCTGCCTTCGGAGAGGAGAGCTCTTCGCCCAGCTTTTCGAAAATCTTCTGATTCATGCTGCAGTCGGCAAGGGCACGGTGGGCCCCGTCTGTGGAGATGCGGTAATAAGAGGCCAGGTCCGTCAGCTTGTAGTTGGAAAGCTGGGGCAGGCATTGTCTGGCCAGGGGCAGCGTGTCGATGTAATCATTTGCGATGGTCTTTCCCCAGTATTTTTCCGCGTCACGCCAGAGAAACCTCATGTCAAAGGTATGGATGTTGTGTCCCACCAGAATCCGGTCTCCGATAAATGCGTCAAAATCAGCCAGCGCTTGTTCAAATAAGGGCGCCTGTGCTACCATGTCGTCATAGATATGATTCACTTTTGAAGCATGATAGGGGATGGGCCTCTCCGGATTCACCAGCGTTGAAAATTCATCCGTGGTTCTGCCGTTTTGCACCAGGATCGCAGAGATCTCGATGACTGCGTCATTGACCGCACTGGTTCCGGTGGTCTCCAGGTCGAAAACTACATAGTCTGCCGTATATTGATTCCGTTTCTTTCCTCTTTTGTCTCCAAGCATGTTTCTCTTTTCCTCCGCCAATGTATGTGGTGCGCAGTCAGGATTTGCAGTAACGTTGCGTATTGCAGCAGGTCCTGAATCGCTGCACAGATTTCATTATAACAGAACTTTTCGCGCCGCGCCATAGGTTTGTGGCTGCGGGCAGGGGATGTTACTGCTTAAACCCTGGCCGGGCGCCCAAAGTAACCAGGGGACTCTCTGCCAGTAAAGCGCAGGGCGCCGCCGATTGTACCGGAGACGCCCACTTTGATCGTCTTCTGCAAGCGCCCTATTGCCGCCCGGATAAGCCAATTGTACCGGAGACACCTCCTTTGAGCTGTCGTTATCTAAGATAAATATAGACAAAATATATGGCATACATCAACAGGAAGACGACACCCTCTTTTTTGGAAAGCACCCCCTTGCTCCTGGTAAATACATAAGCAACGCCGCTCATAACGATCAGGAGCAGCATATCAAAGATGGCTTCTCCATCGACTGTGATGGGGGAGATGGCCGCGCTCATTCCCAGGATCAGAAGGATATTGAAAATATTGGAGCCGACCACATTTCCAAGAGCCAGGTCATTTTCACCCTTTTGGGCGGCGACCATGGAGGTGACAAGCTCCGGCAGGGAGGTTCCCATGGCGACGATGGTGAGCCCGATGAAGGACTGGCTCAGCCCATACTGCAGGGCGATCTCGCATGCGCTGTCCACGACCAAATCTCCGCCCAGGATGATTCCGGCCAGGCCGACGAGGACAAGAAGGACGCTTTTCAGGGGGGACATGGTCTCGTAATCCTCCCCGGATTCATCGGTCCGGGCCTTCAAAGCGCCTCTGACCTGTGAAACTAAAAAGACAAGGAACAGGGCCAGAAGCGCCAGGCCGTCGATCCGGTCCAGATGAAAGCTGCCTGTGCCGTCGAAGAGTCCGCCGAAGGACAGGCCGGTACAAAGCAGGGCAAGCACGGCCGTGATGAGGATGGAAAAAGGAAATTCCTTTTTCAGGACAGTGGGGCTTGCCTTCAGGGGACGGATCACTGAGCTGAAGCCAAGTACAATTAGAAGATTGAAAATATTGGAGCCCAGTACATTGCTCACGGCCAGTCCATTCTGCCCTTTGAGAGCGGCAGTGACGCTGACAGAGGCTTCGGGCATGCTGGTCCCGAACGCGACCACAGTCAGCCCGATGATGATCGTCGGGATCTTCAAAAGCTTCGCCGCGCTGGAGCTCCCGTCTACAAAAAAATCCGCGCCTTTGATCAACAATACAAATCCCAGAACTAAAAATACATATACCATTTTTTTCCTCCCTTTGTCTGTGTGGCCTGCAGCAAAAAAGACTTTTACTGCAGAGTTACAACTGTTATGTAATCCTGCAATAAAAGTCTTGCTAATTGACAATACGAACCGGATCATATCAGGAATGAACGTGGTGACGATTTCGTATCACACTGAGAACGAAAAGGCAGGGATGTGAAAAGATGCCCTGGTGCTGTTCTCAATGGAAGCTACTCCCTTTTATTGTGCACAATGCCTGCATGGAATATGCAGGAAAGCTTATGTCATTGCGGATAGTTTAACTCTGTTTTACCCAAAAGTCAAGGAAAAATTGTGGTTCACGGCTGAACCGTAAAAAGGAAAATAAAGAGACGGACATCCGGGATTTCCAGTTGTAAAGAGGCCCGCAAAAACGTATAATAGGAAAAAGGGCAGAACTTCCATCCGAAATTCACCCCCGAGAAAAAGAGAGTACTCAAAGAGTCTCATCCGGGACTCATACCCGCAGAAAGAACGCATTTTGAGGTGGCCTATGCAGTTGTTATTAAAGGACATTCCCCTTCTGGATATCCAGGAAAACGGAACCTGTACGATTCTGGATTTTGACCGGCTTCCATTTTCTCTCAGGAAAGAAAATATAACATTTATAGATTTCATCGAGTGGGCCTCGAACCGTACCTTGTCCATCGGACGGAGTTTTGCCAAGGAGATTCTGAATGCGCTCCGGCTCTCTCAGACCAACCGATATGCGGTGTGCAAGGCATGCCGGGGGCTGAGCCTGGAGGATGCGTACTGGATTCGGCAGGACGGGGATAAAAGGGTGTGGGAAGAGGTGAACCTGTTCCAAAATCCGTTATCTTTGTATATCACCGAGATTTCCCTCTCCGGAGCCAGCGTACGCTGCTCTGGGGAGACGCTTGACAGGCGGCAGGACATCCATACGCCGGAGCTTACCACACTGGGGGCAAGCGCAAAAGGATGGATTCGGAAGAACGGTAGTCTTTATCTGCACAAAGTCGGGAAATACGAAATTCCCGCAGACCGGATATTGGCTGCATTGGATATCCCCCACATCCATTACCGGATTTCATCAGAGGAAGAGCTTTGTTCCTATCTGACGGAAGAACGGAGAGAGTGGATCGAAAGCGTGGGTGATGCCGTTGTGAATGCAGAGCTGTTTACCTCCCAGGAGGTTTCTATGGTGACATTTGAAGAATTTCAGATATTCTGCGGAAATTACGGGCTGGATGCCTATGAGGAAGCCGAAAAAGCGGACAGGGAGTTTTATCTGAAAATGCAGATTGCAGATTATATTCTGAACAACAATGACAGACATGAGCAGAACTGGGGATTTTTTATGGAAAATGCAACCGGGAGACTGACAGGCTATTGCCCCCTGTTCGATCATGACCATGCCTTCGCCGGCTACTCCCATGTGTTCTCACAGACCAGAAGAGAGCAGATGACATTGTACGAATCGGCGGCTGCGGCCCAGAAGGAGCTGGGAATGGATCTGAAAAGGGTGGAGGAAATGGAACGGCCTGAGTTTTTGACGGAGGAGCAGTGGGAAGGAGTTTTGGCGAGGAACCGGAGGCTGAAGGATTTATGATTACAAATGAAAGCGTCAACCAGGCAATCGACTATATACTGCGCCACATGGAAGAGGACGTGACGTTGGACGACGTGGCGGAATACTGCCATTTTTCCAAATATTATTTCAGCCGCCTGTTCAAGGAGCAGACCGGGGAAAGCGTATATGCGTTTATCAGGCGGCTGCGTCTGGAACAGAGCGCGTTCCGTTTAAAGACGGAGCAGGAGCGCAGGATCACGGAGATCGGGGCGGATTATGGCTACAGTTCGTCCAATTTCAGCTCCGCATTCCGTCAGCATTACCGCATGGCTCCGGCTGTTTTTCGGAAAAAATGCCGCAGGTCTTCCATGGAGCACCCGTTTTTCCATCATGAGAAATGGCATACGGAAAGCTTTGAGGAATGCAACGCCAAGATCACAGTAGAGGAGATCCCGGATTACGAGGTGATCTATGAAAGGCGGATTGGCAGTTATGAGCGGCTTTCCAGAGACTGGGACGGATTTATCAAAAAATATGAGAAGTATATCACGGATGAAACGAAGTTTTTGGAGCGCACCTATGACGACCCGGCGGTAACCTCTCAGGAACAGTGTCTCTATGATATCTGTATGAGCGTCCCGGAAGGCTGCCCGTTGGAAAATACGCTGCGGATTCAGGGCGGCACTTGCTTTGTGTATCATTTCAAAGGGCATGCAAAATATATTTACGCCGCCTATCAGACGCTATTCCTGGTATGGCTGCCCGGGATCCGCCGTGAACTGGACTCCGGCAGAAGTCTGTTTGACATTTATCATAAGATAGACTGTGATATCATGTACATGGAACTGGACATCTGCCTTCCGGTGAAAAGCTGACCGTACATCCCACCCTGCAGCAGCCCGGATGGGATGCGCCATACCCGAAGGGCAAGAATCCAGAAGTATATAATGGGTCTCCTCCTTATAATGGATACCGTATCAAAAGGGATTCATTGTAAGGAGGTTTTATTATGGAACTGAAACAGATCAAAAACAGTACGTCAAGCATGATTCTGCAGTTTTCCATACCGTCCATCATTGCCATGTTGCTTACGTCATGGATCACCGTTGCGGACGGATTTTTTATGGGAAATTATGTGGGGAAGGAGGCGATCGCAGCCGTGAACCTGGGGCTGCCCATCGTGTATCTGTACCTGGGCGTGGGGCTGATGGTATCCATCGGAGGGGTGGCGATTGCCGGAATGGCCCTTGGAGCCGGTGACCGGGAAACCGGCAATCAGGTCTTCCGCCAGACGATCGCACTCACCCTGTTTCTTTCGGCAGGGATCAGCGTCCTCATAGGTTTCGGCTTTGGGCCGATGCTGCGTATCCTGCATGCGGATGGACGGGTAATCGCTTATTTTCAGGAGTACTACCGGATCATGCTGCTGGAGCTTCCGATCATGGTGGTCAATTCTTCTCTCGGCATGTTCATCCGGGGAGAGGGCAGTCCCAGGTACTTTATGAAAGTCACGATCTTGAACGTGCTGCTGAATATCCTGCTGGATTACCTGTTTGCCGGATGCTTTCACAAAGGGGCGGCCGGGATCGCGGCTGCGTCCCTGATCTCCGCAGCGGTGTCCCTGCTCTTTCTGTTATACTATTTTTGGAAAAAAGCCCGCATCTACCGCCTGGGGAAATTCCGCTTTTCCGGGGAGGTCTGTGTGCAGGCGCTTCTCAATGGAAGCTCGGAGTTTATTGGGGAAATCTCAACGGGGATTACGATGTTTGCCTACAATTTCGTGATCATGAGACAGATCGGAGTGGACGGGGTGACGGCTTTTACCATTGTCGGGTATACGGCGTATGCATTCAGCATGGTCATCGTAGGATTCGGCCAGGGATCAAGTCCGCTGATCAGCTTCTGCTATGGGGCCGGGGAGAACATGCTGGCTTCGGATATCCGGAAACGGACGAACCGGTATGTCTTCGGGGCAGGGGCGGCGGTATTCCTGCTGATGGCCTTAAGCGCGGACTGGTACGGCGGTCTTTTCGTAAAGAATGAACATGTGGCGGGGATGGTTCGGTCTGGGATTCTGATTTTTATGTTTTCCTTTTTCTTTTCCGGAATCAACGCCATTACGTCGTTCTATTTTACCGCAGTCGGAAAGGCAGCGGAGTCGGCCGCGATCTCCTTCTCCCGGGGGCTGGTGGTTTTGCTGGCCTGTATCTTCACGCTGCCGGCCCTGTTCGGGATGACCGGGGTCTGGCTGGCGGCGCCTGTGACGGAGGCGGCGACCCTGATCATCACCGGGGGACTTCTGAGCAGGGAATCTCTTCGGGAGGCGTAAAGAGAGGCTGAGAATGTCTCAGGATTCTCAATGGGCAAAGAAATGACTTTGAAGAATTGGATGCAGATCTTCAAAGTCATTTTTGTCATGTAATCAGCGTTATCAGATCCAAAGGACTCTTCAAAAAGTAATCTGCACGGATAGACTCCTGCCGGCTGCCCCAGACTGCCAGGGCAAAATCGATTCCGGCATTTTCGGCGCACTGGCTGTCATAGGGGCTGTCTCCGATGTAGAGTACCTGCCGTTCGTCTGCCTCTGCTGTTTCCAGATATTTAAAAAGGGGAGCGGCACTTGGCTTATGCTCCCGGGTATCCTCCGCGCGGATGATGGTCTTAAAATAAGGACGGATACCAAAGGGGCAGAAGTTTTGCCGAAATTCTTCCCGTGTCTGTGACGTGACGATTCCCATGCGGCACCCCAGTCTTTGAAGATGATCCAACAATTCGAAGATTCCGTCAAATACCCGAACAGTATCTGCATAACCGCGCCAATAAGTATCCCACAGACCTTGCGCCCTGGAAAGGTCTTTGATTCCAAGAATTTCCAACGCGTCTTTTCCGGTGATGCCCAGTGCAAAAGTCAGTTCAGAAACGGGGATTTCTTTCCCGGATATTGCCCGCAGGGTATCCTGCAGGGGATGCAGAACCGCATATTCCGTATCGATCAGCGTCCCGTCGATGTCAAAAACGATATGTCTGTACTTCATGTTCACTCCTAACGAAAACTATTTTCCACGATGCCCGGAAGCAGGCTATAGACAGAATAGCCCATCTTCTTTTCAAACATTGCTTTGATTTCCAGAATTTTTTTCCATCTGCCGATGGTCGCCGGGTGGACGCCGTAGCGTATCGTCACGTCCACAAATCGTTTTTCCAGAAGGCAGAAGCCGGTGGGCATAGCCAGAGAATCGCATAGCTGCACCAGCCGGTCGTAATCGTCATAGACCACGTTTGCAACAAATTCCTTTATAAACAGGTAATCCGGTTCGCTGACGTCAAACTCCCCGATGGAGGTGTCCATATCCTGGATCATAAACGCATGGGAAATGCAGATCTGGGCTGCTTTTTCCCAACCACGCTCCATGCAGAAGCGGTAACCGTCGATCAAATGCCTTTCCGAAGTCACCCCGGCATAACGCCCGATATCGTGTAGCAGCCCGTAAAGATAAGCCTGATTGGCAGATAAATGTCCGCAGTGCAGCGCAATATGTTTGCAGGCTTCTGCCACGTACCGGGAATGGTCTGTCCAGGCCCCCGGATTGGATTTTGACGCTTCTTTCAGCGCCAGCTCTGCATTCTGTCTGTTGAACTCCATTTTCATATCTCCTCTATTGTTTCTTGCAGATATCATTATAGTGCAGGTCAGTATGAAAAAAATATCCCGTTTCCGCCGTTATGTATCACAATCCTGCCATCTTTTCCGATATTCTGAGGGCGTACAATGCGCGTATTCCCGAAAAACCTTTCCGAAATAGCTGCTGCTCCCCAGGCCGCAGGCATGGCTGATCACCGTCACCGGCTCCGTTCCCCTTGCCAGCATCCGGCAGGCCGTCTGCAGGCGGTATGTGTTCAGGTATTCCACAGGCGTCATGTTGAGACATTCACGGAACACCCGGAAACATTCCCGCTGACTCAGGAAGGCAGAAGCAGCCAGCTCCGCGATGGAGAGTTTTTCCGCGAAATGCTCATGAATGTAGATCATCATCAGCTTGATCTTATCGTTGCTTTTGCTGTGGGTCCGGCCGTTTTCCAGCATAGGGCGGGACAGTTCAAAAAGCATCAGCCATATTTCCGACAGGGCTTCCCGCAGCTTCATTTCATAGCCAAATTCCTCACCGGAAAAACGAAATGCTTCTGTGATGCGTTTCAGAATGGCTTCCTGCGCCGCATTTCCGGGAAAAAGAGGAATCAGTTCGATCTGCGGGGCTGCAGCAATGGGGGTGATATATTTTTTTTCAATTCGGCTTCCCGGTTCCCCGAAAAGCAGGGAGAGATCAAAAATATGGAGGAGCTGGATGTTTTCCGCGGTCTGCGGCATGGCCCTTGTCATATGGAGTACATTGGAATTTACCAGGCCGCCGCTTCCCGCAGGAAATAAAAGCTTCCCTCCGGGCGTATGATATTCCAGGCTCCCGCTTTTCATGTAAAAAAGCTCCACTGCCTTGTGCCAGTGCCAGGGCACAAACCGTCCGGCGTATTTGTCAAGCTCCGCCCTTGAGGCGATATAGGGGAAATCAACTGAAAAATCGGGAAATAATTCTTCCTTGCTTCCGGTATGAAATTCAATATGATGTATATTGTTCATCTCTGTGTCCCCTTCTATAAAGTTACCGGTGCTTCAAAATGCCCTTGATAAAATGTTCCGTGATGTACGGAAGCGTAGATAATCAATGCCTTCATGTTTCTCCTCCGATTTCTTTTTGATTTAATTGTTTCGCCCGTTCTGCCATCGTATGAACCTGTTTGGTGAAATGCGCGATCTCCGATGTGTTCATCCCCTCTGTCATGGCAGAGATCCAGCGGGCTTGTAATTCGCGCAGCTTTGGTTCCATAGAACGGGCCTTTTCCGTCAAATAAATTTTTTTTGCACGTTTGTCGGAAGCATCTGTCCGGCGGAGTACCAGCCCCTTTTTTTCCATCAGCTGTATAGTTCTTGTGACAGCGGCTTTGTCCACGGTATATTCCTGGGCCAGGTCGTCCTGGGGGATGCCGTCGTTTGCATAAAGTGAGGATAAATACAGCAGCTCCGTCGAGGAAATATGGATATCGCTTAATTCACGGTTGAAATACAAATTGAGCTGGCGGAATAAGATGCTGATCTGTTTTCCTATCACGTGTAGATTCACCTCCGGTTGGCTGATGAACTCATCATACAGGAAAATAGTTGACATATCAACTATACTAAAACAGGTGCGGGTAGGGAAAATGAAATATCTTGACAAACATACCAACAGTATGTTAATATATCATACATACCGGCGTGCGGTATTAAAAAGAAGTATTCAGACAGTTACGAAGCAGGAAAAACAAAAGGTAGTGTAAAGTATCGTATGAAAAAATGATACGGGTATTGCCCGCATTTAAAATCTGCTTCGCAGATGGCGGGCAAGAAGGCAATCAATTTGCTTCGCAAATTGGTTACAAAAAAAACTGGAGGTTTCAAGTATGAATCAAAAATTATTTTCAAAGGATTTTACATTGGTGGTCATCGGTCAGATCATTTCTTTGTTCGGCAATGCGACAATCCGGTTTGCGCTGCCGCTGTATTTATTAAATTTGACAGGTTCATCGGCGCTTTACGGAACGGTTACGGCATGCGCGTTTATTCCGGCTATTTTGCTGTCGCCCATCGGCGGCATTGTAGCGGACCGGGTCAATAAAAGAAATATTATGGTAATCCTGGATTTTTTTACGGCGGCAGTGATCCTGGCTTTTTCTCTGCTTATGAATGAAGTGAATCTCCTGTTTCTTCTGACGGTGACGCTGATGCTTCTGTACGGCATCGCGGGAGCATATCAGCCGTCCGTGCAGGCAAGCATCCCTGCGCTTACCAGCCAGGAGCATTTTATGGCGGCAAATTCCATCATCAATACGATCAGCTCCTTTGCGTCTTTGATCGGCCCTGTACTTGGAGGGGTTTTATACAGTGTATATGGGTTAAAGCCGGTATTGTGGGTCTGCATGGTATGCTTCATGATGTCGGCGGTTATGGAAATTTTCATTCAAATACCGTTCCGGAAACAGGCTTCGGAGGGCGGTATTTTGAAGACAGTCAGAACCGATTTTGCAGAGAGCATCCGATTGATCCGAAAGGAAAAGCCTGTGATTGGAAAGGTCGTTCTTTCGGTCTGCGGAATCAATTTGTTCCTTTCCGCAATGCTCATTGTCGCACTTCCATATCTGATAACGGAGGTATTTGCTTTCGAAGCTTCACAGGCAAACAGGCTGTATGGATTTGCAGAGGGAGCGCTGGCAGCAGGCGGATTGGCAGGTGGGATCGGAGCAGGCATTTTTGCAGACAAACTGGCGGTTCACAAATCGGGCAATTTCATAGTCGCTTGTGCGGTCTGCGTGTTTCCTATGAGCGCTTCATTGGTACTGTTTTCGTCTGCAATCGTAAATTATATCGTTATAACCGTATGCAGCTTTGCCATTACAACATGTTCGGCGCTTTTTACTGTGCAGATGATGTCCTTGATCCAAACAGAAACCCCGCAGAATTTAATTGGAAAGGTGATTGCGGTCATTCTTACCGTTTCCATGTGTGCACAGCCTCTGGGCAATGCATTTTACGGTATTCTGTTTGAAATATGCAAAGGTCGTGAATATGCGGCCGTTCTCTTTTCGGGAGTTGTATCGCTTGTAATTGCCATTCAGACAAGAAAAACTTTAAAAGGATTGTCAGTATAAAAATCGAAAATCATACAGATATGAATGCCGAATCAAGGCGATAGGGGGGATAGAAGCAGATTCCCCCTATTATTTTTTTGAAAAATGCTATTGACATTTTTTTTGAATTAAATATAATTTGTATTAAGAATATCTAATACAACAGGGAGGTGGTGGAATGACAAATAATTTTTTGCTGATCATGTCACTTTCGGGAAGTGTTATTTTGCTCTTGTATTTACTCGTATCTCCAATTGCGAAAAGGTATTTTTCCGTGTCATGGAGATATCGTATTTTAAAGATTGCGCTTGCCTTTTATCTGATTCCGTTTCCGGTTATCTTATCTGAAATCAAGGATTCGATAGTTGGATTTTGTCCACGGGCGGTTGAGCTGTTAAGCCCGCCGGTCAGTCTTTTGAATACAAGCTATGCATTTTATGCAGATGGCAGTTCCTTATATGTATCATCAGCGTTGGAAAAAATGCTCATATTCATACTCGGGATGGGACTTCTCTCGTTTGTTGTTATTCCGTGGTATGCCCTTCGATATTGGAAAAGGAGAAAAACATGTCTGGAATATTCAAATATACCAGTGGAGCAAGAGCACCAGGATATGCTTCATGCGATAAAAAGCGAATTGCATATCAGGAGAAATGTAAAGCTTTTATGCTCTGAATATTGTAAGGCGCCGATCACGATGGGTATCGCTTCCCCGACGGTCATAATACCTCCATGGAATCGGGATGAGGCTGACCAGAACTTATATCATGATGTGCTGAAGCACGAGCTGGTACATGTTAAGAATCGGGATGTTCTTATAAGATTTTTAGGTATGGCGGCGATAGCAGTCCATTGGTTCAACCCGTTTACATATATCCTGTACAATGAGATTTTAAATATCAGTGAGATATATTGTGACAATATTGTGCTGAGAGGAAAAGAAGAACCGGCACGCAAAGCATATGGCGAATTGCTTCTGAAGCTTGCGGTACAGAAAAGTATGGCCGGTAATGAATTTTCTGTTGGAATTTTGGGGGGAAACAGTAAGAGAGCCTTTAAAAGGCGGATCGTAGAAATGAAAGCAGTTAGAAAAAACAAAAGAATTTTGTCTGCGCTGATAACGGCGCTGATCGGTGTGATGGGCGGGATTACGGTCTGCGCGTATGACCCGCCGGTGAATATAACGGATCATGGGCCTGTCTACGCCGAACAGGGATTTGATTTTCAGTTTACCGTGGGGGAATTAAAGCTGGAGGTTGAAGAACTTCCATATGAGCATTTTTTTGTTGATGATGCCGGAAATGTCTATGAGATAAAGGATGAAAACAATGATACAAGAGCCGCCTGCAAACATAAATATGCTGCTGGGACAACAACATCCCATAGTAAAGACAGCAGCGGAGGCTGTTCGGCGACAACTTATGAAGCGCAGAGGTGTACTTCTTGCGGCTATGTAAAAACAAGTGATGAAATTGTGCTGAAATGGTATGGAAAATGTCCACATTGATGAAGGAAAGGGGAAGATTGTATGGGAAGAAATTACGGATTATCTAATACGGAAATGCTGATTATGGAGCTGCTGTGGCGGACGGGGGAACCTATGTCTTTTAAAGAGATCATGGACGTAGCACAAAATGAATGGAAAAAAACATGGAAAGCACAAACCTTAAATACGTATTTGATCAATTTACAAAAAATCAAAATGGTAGGAACAGACAGGAGTTCTACACATTATATGTATTATGCATTGTGCAGCAAGGAGGAGTTGATCCATAACTGGACACGGCATTTAGTAGAGGAATGCTTTGACAATTCCATCAGCCGGCTGTTTGCTGCCTTTATAGGCGACAAAAAATTGTCTGAGGAAGAAGCAGAAGAGTTAAAGAAATTATTGTGAATTGTATAGGAGGACTTCCAGATGAAAAAGAAATTAAATAAAATGTTTTTTGTTGAGGCATTGGTTATAAATATAGCTGTTTTGCTTTTTCTGCTTTTCATGCTTTGCCAAAAATTAAATGGTTCATTAGATTGTTTTGAATATAGGAAATATGGGATCAGCTATAATATCATTTCAGAACAGTTTAAGTATAAAGGAAAAAATGTAAGATATTTTGAGGATAATAAGTTTGGAAAAAATGAAGGAATAGTTGCTATGCAAAGAGAAGGAGATTATGATGTAGTGATTCATCGCAATAATGCGAAGAAAATTGATGAAGTAAAAATATATCCTAAAGAACAAACGTTAGATAGAATTAAATCTTTGTATCAAGGACAAGGAAGTGATTATTTTATAGAATGACTAATGAAATGAATATTAGTAGTGTTTTCCTAGAATACATAATGAAAGCAGGAGGTATTTATTGATGGTAGGGATTTCTTATGGGAGTTATTCTTCGGCAGCAGGGCAGTTACAATATCAGGCAGCGAATAGCAGCAAAAAAAGCAGCAGGAACGGTACCTATGGGACAAATGTGTTTCATGAGGAGCGCTATATTAAAACTGTATCGAGAGGAAATTTTGAAACCTGTGCCGAAGTGGATAAAATACCATGTAAGTATGCGCTCAAGGATGAAAAAGCGATTGGATGGCACTGGAAGGCTCCAGGGATAGAATACAGATTTTTTCATGCGGCCGAATCCACAGAGGAGAATCCGGTACTGGTTGCGAGAGGTGTAGATGAGCATGGAAAGTTATTTGAAGAAAAAATAGATGTGAAGCAGATTGATCCTTACAATACCACCCCTCTTGAAATAGACGCACTGGCATATTTTAAACCGGGAGAGTATCATACGATCAGTACCAGCAATCTCTATGGGAAGGAAGATGTGGGGATAAACGAACGGTTTGATTTTGTTGCCATGATTCGGGAGAGGCTTGCGTCCTGCAGCAGGCTGCATTTATCGAAAGAAGCCGCCTGGCATGAAAAGGATCTGGATTTCGTGCTTGGCTTCACGGAAAATCGTACCAGGGCGGATCGGATTGGAAACCATATTGAATTGGGGCCAGATATTTTCAGTGATTTTGCCGAAGAAAATAAAAGAAAATTGGAACTATATTCCGAAGCAGCAAGAGAGCGGATGATATCTGGTATGGCAAGAAAATGCTCCGAAAGCAGATCTTGGAAAATAAGATAGAAGAACAGCGGGAGACTGGCCCGAGCACAAGCCGAAGCTGCAGAAGTAAAAGGTATCGGGGCGGTATCTCAGGCAAAGGGAAGAGGCAGCTCAGCATTTATTTCTCTAAGTAATGTAAAAGGAGCAGCTAAAAATATGAAGATAAATAGGATTGAAAAGCAGAGTTTAAATGCAAAACCATATTGCTATAATACTAAAGAGACAAATTCTTTCTCTGAATATATTTATAAAGCAAATGAAAGGATCGATATTAAAACAGATCCATGGCAGATATTACGGAATAAATATCCCGATGTAGTATATAATGTGGGTGATATTGCAATGCTTGATAAAAATAATTTAATACCATATAGACAGGATTTTCCAGTATCAAAACTTTTTGAGGAAAATATCGATTTAGAAAAATTGGCATTATGGAAACCAAAGATAAACTCAAATATTCCTACAGGATTCGAAGATTATATTCAAGCTGACAGGGCACGCATTCCGAAAGGAACACGTGCAGTTATGATTCATCCTGATGTAAAGGACAGAATGGAAAAAGATATACAATATGCAAATGATATACTTAGTAAAGTTGATAATTTTTTTCAAAGAGAAATTATGATCAATGAGCAATTAGTACCTGGATGTACTTTGGGAATGAACCAATTTGTTGCAGTAGATGCAGATGGGAATATAGGATATAATTGTTCAGTGACTCATGGGACAAATAATTATGAAGAACCCTGGCAGAAAAATATAACGCCATCATTAATCAGAGAAATAGAAGATTTATATAAGGAAGTGGATATAACATCAAAAAGCGAGTCGATACAGCCTATAGAGAACAGCTTTAAATTAGATATGGCAGCAAACAATAACATAGAGGATTATCAAAGTATATTATGGATAGCGAGTGAAGAAATGTGGAAGAAAAAGTATTTACTCTCTAATATATGAGGATTGCCCGATTCCTTTTCAAATAAAAATCAACTTCAGCAGCTTTGAAACAATATAGAAAAGGGAATCTGGTTTGGAACTGGAGAAGGCGGGGATTTTTTCCAGATTAGTCAGGATTCCAGCTGTGGAATTTCAGAAGTTGAAATTGATTACGGAGAAAACAGTATTTTTGATTTGGAGACGGTAAAGGATCAGCTGTGCCAGGAATGTTTGGATCAGCTGCTGAATGTGCTGGACTGCTATGGCTTAGAGGGAGAAGAAGCACAGCCCAGGGATCTGTGCCTGATCGATTTTCAGACTATGGAATTTTATTCCTTGCAGGAGCATAACCGGTCATATTATATACGGGATTACTATGTACAGATTCACATGGATGATAGTGGAGCGGAGGTGAATGTATTTTATATGCCCGCTTCATCACTGTAATGGTCAGATGCCTTGCGGCCAGTGTACGATGCCGTGTGAACTTTGTTTCAATTTGTGTGAATTGATAGTTTGGGGTTGCATTTTTATCCTGTTCGTTGTAGTATTCATTTGGGAAGCCTCTTGTTCCTTAGATTATTACCAACAATTGGTGTCAGTAACTATCTAAGCACAGGAGGTATTTTCTTTCATGAACATGTTTCTGCATATACAGGAAGGAATAGAAGAATGTTTTATATTGCAATCTGTGACGATGAAAAATATTTTCGCATTAGAGAAAGAGAACTGGTTGCGAAGTATATGGATAGTAAAAGCTATAAATTCAGGATAGATATTTATGATTCCGGAATAGAATTGCTAAAAGAAAAATCAAAGATTCCCCAATATGACATCATATTCCTTGATATAAACATGAAAGAAATAGACGGCATGAAAACAGCCAGAGAAATCAGGAAAATTACGAGAGAGGTTTATATTGTTTTCGTTACAGCCTTTATTACATATGCTCCGGAAGGATATGAGGTAGATGCGATACGCTATCTTTTAAAAGATGACGAACGTATAGAAAAAGCAATTGACGAATGCCTGGAGACGGTTATATACAAGCTGAATTATGTAGAGCATAAGCATATATTTGAATTTCGGGAGGGAAAGGTTACGGTCTTTTTCGAGGATATTTTATATGTTGAGAGCAATCTACATAAACTGATCTTCCATATGGCGGGAAACCCAGACAGAAAATACACGATGTATGAAAAATTAGACAGTATTGAGGATTTGCTGCATGATGCCGGATTTTGCAGGATTCATAAAAGCTGTCTGGTAAATTTGAGGTACGTGGAACATGTGGAAAGGTATAAAGCAGAGCTGTTAAATGGCAGCAGCCTGGCAATTTCTAAGTCAAGATATATTCATACAAGAGACGAATAGATCTGCTACAGAGGTGAAATATAATGGAAACACATTTATATGGTGTCTTTTATACAATCATATATGTGCTGCTATGCAGAATGTTTATTGAGACTTTTGAAGAAAAGCGTAATATATCAAAAAAAATATATAGAGATGGCGCATGGATATGCCTGACGGTAATGGACTATGCAGTTTCTGTGATGCTGGACAGTAATATTGTTTTGAAAGAGATTGTGATTATGATGCTGGGAATCCTTTTTATGTGGGGCATCTTTCGGCAGAGAATTACAAAAATAGCAATATTGGTCATACTGTATCAGGGAATCTGCTTTGTGATTGATTATATTGCTGTCATTGTGATTTCTAAGTGCTTTTCTGCCATTACCATAGAACGGTTGAATGAACCGCTGATAAATTTGATGATTGGCATATTGAGCCAGATGCTGTTGATCTGTTTTATCATGCTGCTGCGAAGGTATGGAGTAAAAAAGTCTTCTGAGATGCTGACAGCAATGGAATGGGCCAGATTTACTGTGTTTCCGGCGTTTACAATTGTCGTATTGATTGCGCTTTTAACCAATTTTGAAATACCAAAAAGCAGCAGTCAAAAAAATATCCTGCTTTGCATAGCATTTGGACTGCTTGTGATGAACTTGATGGTTTTTCATTTGATTAACGATATATTGAAGCGGGAAGCGCTGATTAGAGAGAATCGACTGTTAATAGAACGAGCAAAAAATGAAACGGGGATGTATCGGGTGATTTCAGAAAACTATGAAAAGCAGCGGAAAAGAGAACATGAGCATAAAAACCAAATGGCATTTATTGCAGCATTGGCCCGCAGCAATAAGATAGATGAAATAAATCATTACCTGAAAGAATATAACGAAGAAATGATAGAAAATACAGATCTGATCGATGCGAATCATGTAATTGTGAACGCAGTCTTAAATTCCAAATATAAAGAAGCAAGAGAAAAAGGGATCGTATTCGTTGTCAAAGTAAATGATTTGTCTGAATTGAGAATCAAAGATGAAGACATTGTTCTGATTTTATCAAACCTGCTTAGTAATGCAATCGAAGCAAGCACTGAAAGTAATGAGCCTGTTGTTAAGCTGAAATTTATAAGAGAATGCCATCAGATTATCATTTCAGTTGTAAATACATTGTCAAAAGAGCCTTGTATAATTGGAAATAAATTTATTACCACCAAAGAAGATACGGAAAATCATGGGATAGGAATAGAAAATATTCGGGAGACTGTGGAAAAGAATGGCGGCTCCTGTGTGATCAAATATGATGAAAGCAGTTTTCGGTTTACAATTTTGATTCCGGATCAATAATAAGAGTGTTTTAAAGCAGATACGATTTGAGGTATCTGCTTTTTGCGTTTTTCTGATTCTGCAAAAAAATTCCTGATTCTGCAATAGATATTTATTTTATTTTGAAAGTGCCGAAACAAAAAATATAAACTATAAGGTGATCAGTGTGGGAGGAGTCGATGAATGACAGAGCATATAGCAAATGTGTTGACAGAGCATATGTTTGCGGATGGTTTGATAGAATGCGGTGATAATGAAGAAACTGATAATAAATATCGGAATATAACAAGTAAAACAGGTAATGATGGGATTGCTGTATTGACACTGGCGAGCAATCTTCCATCGCCAAATGATCTGCCAACGTCTATAGGTTCATATGCCTATATACGTAATGGCCCCTTTATGTTCAGGGATTATTATGATTTAGATGCAATTGTAATAAGCGCATATGGTCAAGTAATATTCAGTGATGGGGTATATCATTTAATGCGTTCTGACTATATATCCAGCTGATTTAAGTGGACCACATGAAAGATACCATAGCTGCAGACATTTCGTACTGCAGCTATGAGTGTATATCTAGAAAGGGGAATCCTGCCATGAGAGTATCAGATATAACATATGTGAAAAATGAATATGTGAAGGAAGCTGAACCTATAAAGCCGCTGTGGGAAAGCAGTGCGGCCAAGGCATTAGAGGGAATGCGTCTGCCGGAAGAAAAAAGGTTGGATACCTTGGAACTTCACGTAGATGAAGACGCATCGTATACTACCAATGCCCCTAAGAAAAAAGAAGGATGTATTGTTGTTCTTCAGAAATATCATTTTTTGGATGATATTGACCAATATGTAGGTATATTTGAGAAATATGCAAAAGGTGAGATAAGCAAATATGATTTTGAGGGATATATCGCTGGTGCTGAAAAAGCCCTGGGTTCAGCTTTAAACAATGGTTTTTTCTATAGTATAACCAGAGGGGTATATAATCTTGTCGATGAAATGAAAGAGAACCTGAAAAACGGAGTCGCAAATACTTTGGAGAACTTGAAAACAAAGTTCTCCATTGAGGGAAGGGAATTTACGTACAAAGAGATGTCAGCGATCCAGAAAACAGGAAGCTATCTGCAGAAGATGATCGGAGGAAACAGTCCTTGCGGTTATGATGATTATATGAAGATGGGGATGGCAAGGGCGTATGCTTATAAGCCGGAGCTTGGATTGACTAAGGATCAGGCGGATGTCTTAAGTGAAGCG
>Ga0137308_101760_pt1 | contig 18397 bp, 16 predicted proteins | sample Inofrocosms_June_FD_97181 | JGI IMG/M metagenome (GOLD analysis project Ga0137308, IMG submission 97181) | Mouse cecal microbial communities from Vienna, Austria - N-Acetylneuraminic and N-Acetylglucosamine D2O microcosms_June | ecosystem: Host-associated > Mammals > Digestive system > Large... | reverse complement strand
GCATATCCTATGTAAAATTCAAATTCAGAAAAAGATATATCCCCTTTTGGCATCATTTTAATATATAATCTTTTATGCATTCAAACAGACCATCTGTAAACAAACCCGTCATAAGAATAATCAAAAAATAAATAAGCACAGAAAACCAATTAATTTTCCTTAATTGTGCTTCTATTAAAAAATTACAACTATTAGAATTACTAATATGCCATTGATAAACATTGGAATTTGATCCCGTATATTTATTCGGTTTATAATTCTTGAACTGTTCCTCCTCTAATACTCTAATCTTATAACAATTTTCTGTATTAATTTCAATTTTATTATTGTTGACCAAAATCATTACTATTTTATCAAAATATTTAGTATTTGAATTAATTTTACCTTTCACATCTAATGGTAGGCTTCTTATTTCGTTTATTTTAAAGAAATACCTATAATTACTCATGATATATGGACTATCAATCGAGAAATCTCTGAGCTGCCTTTTTTTCATAATTCTAGACAACGCTAAATAAGAAAGTCTCCAACGAACATATATATTTGTGGTCTTTAATAGAAATTTGATATTTTTCAGGTTTAGACACAATATACTTCCCTGACCACAACGACTAACAGTAATCCCTAGTTGACTTAAAGGTAATATCTTTTCTTTTTCCCCATCATATGACAACTCTATATATTCCCCTGATACTTTTCTAATTACTTCACAAGTTTTATTAAATATTCCTTGTACGACATCCTCATAGCTAAATGTCTCAAATAAATCCTCCACATCTGAAAGGCTAACTTCAAATGGTACATAAACAAAATATTTTCGTATCTTCATTTCTTTGTAAAATCGAATCCCAATATCAATAAAAGAACTTTCATTATTGTATCCTACCCAAAGATTTAGATGAATATCTGGCTGTCTTAAATTAAGAGTAGCATTTTTATACCAAAACGCAAAATCACTATCAACATATCCGTAATTAATCATACCTATCCCTCTTTTTATTAATCAAATCTTTTAATATTAAGAAATAATTACATATTATACTCTTTTACTTCAAACTCAAAAGCAAGTACCCCGTACTTTTTTTCCATTTCTGCGTAATTAGGTAAAGATAAATATATTCGCACTGCATGATTAATATCCTTCACATTATCCAATAGATTCTCCATTCCTTCATTTTCTAACATTTCTTTTATTGTTCTATAATAATTTTTACAAATTATTTTAACAATTACATACATTGATGGATTTCTTTTAGAAAAAAATCGTATTTCATCTCCGACTTCCCATCTTTGGAACATTGGATTTGCCATCCTTGCCTCCTTTGTTTTTAATCCCCTAACAATTTGTCTTATATACCTTTCTTTTAATGTACACGATTTCATATTTTCAACCTCACCTTTTCTTTAAAATTCAAAAACATATACTCCTAACTGTTCTTTATATTTAGGATAAAAACTCACTAATAATTGCAAAACTTCTTCCATATTTTCAGCCCATGGCATTATTCTTTTGTAATCTTCATAGAAAAACATATCCGCAAATGAATCGTATTTTCTAATTCCTTTGACTAAAACTTGTGCATTTTTTTCATAAGAAGTAAAACGCAAATAATCTCCTATTTGTATCTCTTTTATAGTATTATATCCCACTCGAACTTCTAAAGTTTTCCCCCCTGATAAGATAGCATTCAAAAATCTTTCTTTTACTCTCATATTTCTAATAATGTCTGGTTTTAAATCAAAACTCCATTGTTGAGTAATAATACCTGAATTATAAGCAGCAGGCAATACCCCATCCAATGTCCATCCCAATTTTTGTAGAGTAATGGTTTCCTCAACAGAAGGATTTAAATGTGTATATATTTTATGTCCATATTTTGATAATTGAAATGGTAAATCAGTTAATAATGCATTAAACGCTGTTCTTCTAATAGCAATCAAAGGCATAATTTTTATTGGTGTACCTTTTTTAGGAGTAGCTCCAGCTATTCCTATAGGATTAGAATATTTATCCAATGCAATATAAATCAATTTATATTTCGCATTTATATCCTTTAAATCTCTTCTATCATATCCGTCAAAAAGAGACTGTACCCATTTTTCATCAATGCCATCAAAGGAGTTAGGCAATTCCTGTAGTAACATTTTTTTTATTTTTTCTCTCATACTACTTTCCACTTCGTCTAATTCTATAACAGATACATTTTCTCTATCAATTGCATCTGCTATAACTTCTTCGTCTAATAACTTATACAACATGTTTTCTGTAATCCCCATTTTGTAATGACTTGCTGAACTTCCAGCTTTTATAAAACCCATTTTCTCAAAAAATCTTTGAGCCATATCATTATTTTCCGCAACAGTACAATATATTTGCCTAATGCTTGGCTTGCTTTTTATATATTGTTCTGCATAATAATATAACATAGTGCCAATGCCATATTTATATCTATTCTCATCATCTACTATCAATGGACTTATCTTATATGTATTTTGTTTCTTTCCAACCAAATGTATCATCCCTACAGGTTTATCATCAAACAAAGCAATAAACATCTTCTGTTCAAAAGAAAAAAAACCTAGATTATCTTGCCCATTATCTAAATGTGCTTTAAATATTCTTTTTGCATGTTCTTCATGATTTCCATCATAATATGGTTCTAATGCTTTTTGCATCATGCTTACAACCCATTCATAATCATTTTTTACTGCCTCTCTAATTAGAATATTCATCTTATGTTTTCCACCCTTCTTTATTCCCAATCTACATCTGATGGTAATACTTCTAATGAAGATGTGATTGTAGAATTTAAAAACTGCTCCATAATCACTCCAAAATATCTTAAAGCATCCTTTATCGCTTCCACCTTCTCTGCCGTCGGATGTTTCCTCGGCTGTTTCAATTCCTCTACCGCATTAGGAGCATCATACATCGGCAATCCTAACTCCCTCTTTACCTCTGCGATATATGCGGTATGTACTTTGAAGCCATACTTCGCTTCTATGTACTCTTTAATCATTTTGTATGTAACTCGCTCTTTCGGCTTGTACGCTTCGGCTCTTTTGGCGATATTGTCAAGCGGCACTTTGCCCTCACCCTCGCCAAACTCCACTTTTACATTGATTACGCTGTCGGGTTTTTTGTGGGAAAGCATTACAACCGCCTCCACATGTACACTCATCGGAAACTGGTCAACTCCCTGCCCGCTCACCACTTCATACCCTCTCTCACACAAATACTTCAAATCCCTCGCCAGCGTAGCGGAATCGCAGCTCACATACACCACACGCTCCGGCTCCATCTTCACGATGGTATCCAGGAGACTCTTGTCGCAGCCTTTCCGCGGCGGGTCTACCACGATGACATCGGCGGATATGCCGTCTCTCTCATACATTTGGGGCAGCACTTCTTCTGCCTTTCCTACAAAAAAGCTGGCATTTGTGATACCGTTGATTCTGGCGTTGTTCCTGGCGTCCTCGATAGCTGCCGAAACGATTTCTACTCCGTACACTTGCTTTGCTTTCTGTGCAAGGAAGAGGGAAATCGTGCCGATTCCGCAGTACAGATCCCAGACCGTCTCATTTCCGGTAAGGGCGGCATATTCCAGAGCCTTTTCATATAGCTTCTTCGTCTGCACCGGATTTACCTGATAAAAGGACAGAGGTGAAATGCGGTATTTAATCCCCCCGATGTAATCCTCAATGTAACCACGTCCCCACACGGAGAGAATTTCATCACCCAAAATTACATTTGTCCGCTTCCTGTTCACATTTAAAGTAATACTTGTCATGCCGGGAATTTCCGCCAGACGTTCTGCCAGTTTTTCAATTTTTCTGACCTTATGTCCATTAACCACCAGGCACACCATGATTTCTTTCGTGGTAAACCCATAACGGATTAGTACATGGCGCACCAGCCCTTTCCCCGTAGACTCATCATACGCCGAAATATGCTCCTTTTCCATGAAATCAACGACGGCATCCAGGATTTTCTCGTTCTCCGGTACGCCGAGCAGGCATCTGCGGTTTTCGATAATGCTGTGGGTGCGTCCTGCATAGAACCCCGTAATAATTCTTCCGGTTTTATCTGTACCTACCGGAAACTGTGCTTTATTCCTGTATCCAAAGGGATTGTCCATACCACAGATTGGCTCCAGCCAAATGTTATCAAATCCCCCGATTCGTTTCAGGTTATTCTGAATTTTATTTTCTTTAAAACGAAGCTGCGCTTCGTAAGCCATCGCCTGGAGCTGGCATCCGCCGCACTGGCGCGCCACCGGACAGGGTGCAGTTACCCGCCAGGGAGACGGCTCCAGCACCCGCATCAGCCGTGCATAGCCGTAGTTTTTCTTCATTTTCATAATCTTAGCTTCCACTACGTCGCCTATAACGGCATCCTTTATAAAGAGAGCAAAGCCGTCCATCTTCCCGATGCCGGCTCCGTCTGCTCCCATATCTTCTATTTTTACTTGTATCAAATCATCTTTCTTCATATGCTCGTTTTCCTGATATTCGATTCAAACAGCCGGTTATACCCCAGCCACTCATTGTTATCCGCCGCCCCTCTGACCGCCTCCTTGAAGGTCTGCATTTTGGCGTCCGTATTATCTGCAAAATTCAACGCCAGCGCCTCTGCAAGAGCCGGCTTTTTCGGCGAGCCATATTCCAATTCCCCATGATGCGCTAAAATGCAGTGCATCAGCTCGCTCAGCAGTTTCTTAGGAAATCCCTGGATGCGTCTTGCCGTTGCGCCCACCAGCTCCGCGCCCATATAAATGTGCCCTAAAAGCTGACCGTCATCGGTGTAGTCATTCTCAGGAAATGTAGAGATTTCCCGCATCTTCCCTACATCATGAAAAAGCGCCGCAGTAAGGAGCAGATCCCCGTTTAAAATCGGATATTGCTTAATATAAAAACAGCAGAGCTTTACTACCCCAAGCGTATGCTCAAGCAGCCCGCCCACAAATCCGTGATGAACACTCTTCGCCGCTGAATGAAATTTAAAAGCCTTAATAAAAGCCTCATTATCCTTGAAATACAACTCCGTCAGCTTTTTCAGATGTTCATTCTCAATCTTTTCCACATAATCCATCAGTTCTCCATACATTTCCTCAATATCCCGCTCACTGACCGGAAGATAGTCCTGCGGGTTATATTCCCCTTCTCTTGCCCGGCGCGCACGCTTGATATTCAGCTGCAAAGCGCCCTGGAAGTTTGTCACATCTCCGACGATATCCACATAGTCCAAAACTGCAAAATCATCAATCCCCTGGGAATCCGGATCCCATATTTTAGCGTCAATCGTACCTGTTTTATCCTGCAAAATCACATTTTCATACGCTTTTCCGTTTTTCGTAACTGCCGCCTGCCTGTACTTACACAAGTAGATATCCCCTACCTTTTCTCCCTCTCTCAACGTTTCAATGAATTTCATCTCTTCCCCTTTCCGGCACGCTTGCTGCCTCATCTTCCGCCCTAACGTCCCAACTGTACCAAAACTTCCATATCTACATATCCGTCCACCGATGTACGCTTAATCTCAAGCTTAACCATCTCTTCCGGGCTGTGTTTTTGAATTTCCTGCCTGTAATCCTCTATGGTTAAAATTTCCTTGCCGTCTATGCCTGTAATAATATCCGCCACATACACACCTGCGTGCATTGCCGGAGAATCCTCTGCCACGCTCCGCACGTAAATCCCCTGAGGCATATGGAACTCCTCGGCAATCGTCGCATCAATCTCTTTTCCCACTATTCCCACCGTGGGACGCTCCCTGCCGTTCGCCAGATCCATCACCAGCTCCTGGATATCGGGAACTGCCAAAGCGGTAAGTGTGATCTGCCCGCTGTCCGAAGAAAAGCTCTGCGCAATAATCCCCATGATTTTCCCGTCTAAATCAATCAATATACCGCTGCCCTGCTGGCTTCCCAGAATATCTGTATTTAACACACGGTACTGAGCGTCCACCACAGGCATCTCCACCATCGAAGTAATCATGCCAAACGACATGCTGCTGTTGTTTGCCACCGGAGTTCCCAAGGCAATCACCGGCTCACCCTGTTTCATATTTCCAGATACTCCCAGTTCCGCCGGCGCAATCCCATCCATGTCGGCAGGAAGGCTCGATTTTCTCACGCACAGTACTAACAGCCCTGTTGCCGCATCCCGTTTCTGAAGGCTCGCGTCTGCCACTGTCCCGTCTGAAAATGTTACGATAATGCGCTCTGCTTCGACAGCAGCATGGCTTCCTGTCAATATAAAATATTCCTGCTGGCTCTGGGCAATGATAAGGCCTGCTGTCTGAATACGGTTTTCTATCACTTCATTGAACCAGTCCACATTGCTCGTTTCGCACGTCACAGTAACGACTGACGGATAGACGCTCTCCGCCACTTGCGCCATTTTTCTGTAAAGCATCTTGTAATCCGAAATCTCCAGATCCTTGCGCTCAATCACCGTATGCGGCGCTTCTGTTTCCGCTGTCTCTGTCTGTGGTGCCTCCGTCTCTTCCGTCTCCGTTTCCTCACGCACTACAATTACCTGCGCCGGGTCCTCCGGCTCGCCAAACTGCTTCTTTGCCCACGGCTGAACCACCGAGAATGTAATCCCTGCCGCAGCGCCAAACAGAATAGCCAGGGCACACGCCCCGATTCCCTTCCGGAACCATCTCATTTTATAAAAAGGCTTTTTCTTAAGCTGCTCGCTCATGAAATCAAATTCCCTCTGTCCCTTCTCCGACATATGAATCGTCTCCTTATTATCCCCCAGCGCCCCCTATTATCACGATTAGTCTACCAAGAATTTATGAACAAATCATGAATTCTCCCTTCCTTTTCTCATTTCCTGATTATCTCATAGCTAAAATCCGATTGAAACGCTCCCTCAAGCCCCTCTGTAATCCAGAGTCCGCCTTCTTTATCCAGAAAAACCGCATCAAACTCTTCCCTATGCAATTTCCAAAAGGACACAGCCTGCTCCATTCCCATGACAAAAAGAGCCGTGGACAGACCGTCTGCCAGCGTCCCGTCCTCGCTGACAACAGTAACAGACTCCAGTCCACTGTCTGCCGGATAGCCGCTCTTCGGATTCAGTATATGATGATACGTTTTTCCATCCTGCTCAAAGTATCTCTCATATCCGCCTGAAGTCACCACCGATTTTCCATTCACGGAAAGCACCCCCAGAAAATCTCCGTCCCCTTTCGGGCTGCGTACTGCCACACGCCAATTTCCCCCGTTTGCTTTCCTGCCAAGCACCTGCACATTTCCTCCCAGGCTGACAATCCCGCTCTCAATCCCATACTCCTGAAAGATTTTCATCATTCGGTTCGACGTATATCCTTTTGCAATTCCGCCCAAATCTATTTCCATCCCCTCCAAACCAAACGTCACTTTCTCCCGTTTTCCGTCCAGTACAATCTGCGAACCGTCTACCCTGTCCAGCAGCGCCTTCAACTCCTCCGGTTCCGGCACCCGGTATTCTTTATCTGGAAACCCCCACGCCTGCATCACAGGATAAATGCTGATATCAAACGCGCCGTCTGTCTCTTTACAAATCCTTTCCGCCCCTTCCAGCAAAGCAGCTGTGTCCTCTGACACAAAACCGCCCTCTTCCCGGTTTAGCCTGAACACTTCGCTGTCCTCTGCCCCTGTGGAAAGCAGTGCGTCCAGTCGTTTCACTTCTTTCTCTGCCGCTTCCACAGCTTCCTCACACCGTCCCCCATAAGCGGTAACCGTCATCACCGTATCCATAGCGAAAAATTCCCTTGAAGCTGACGCCTCGTGGGTACTCTTCCCGGTACATCCATATAAAAACACTCCTGCCGCCATCATCAAAAGCAGGCGCATGAACCAGAACTTCCTTTCCCTTCTCATTCTCATGCCATACCTTTCCAACGCATTTCCTGTTTACACAAAATCCTATCGTTTTCCTCAAGTATTGCACTCATTTTTTCATCCGTCAACTCTTTTATGGCAACAGAAACAAATGAGAACAATATTCCCCTGGCAGCCAGCGCATCCACATCTGACTTCTTCCCCAAAGCATAGCATCTCACTGAAAAATCCCGTTACTGTTGGCTTCTTGACTTTCCTTGAAAAAAGGCTACAATAATTTTATGTAGAATTAGTACAAAGAATCTGAAACCATTTAAAATACTAATGAACACCTCAATGGTGAAACGGAGGAATATAAAATGATTATCAACACTGGCGGACGAACAGATACCGTACAATACTACACAGAATGGCTTCTGAATCGTTTTGCAGAGGGATATGTCCTTTCACGCAATCCGCTTTTTCCAAATAAAGTCGCACGCTATGAACTGATTCCCGACAAAGTAGACTGCGTTGTGTTCTGTTCGAAAAATTATGCGCCTATCTTGCCGCGTTTACATGAAATTACAGACCGTTTCCATACTTATTTCCATTATACGATTACCGCTTATGGGAAAGATATTGAACCCGGCGTGCCTGATATTGATAAAAGTATAGACACGTTAATAAAGCTTTCCGCCCTGGTGGGAAAGCAACGTGTTTCCTGGAGGTATGACCCTGTTTTGCTGACAAAGGATTACACCGTAAAGCGCCACCTGGAAACCTTTGAGCGGATGGCAAGTGCGCTGGCTCCTTACATAGACCGCTGCATTTTCAGCTTTGTAGAAATGTATAAAAAACTGGAAGTCAATATGCCTGAAATTATCCCCTTATCCGGGCAGGATATAGACACACTGGCACAGGGACTTGGCTCTATTGCTGAGAAGTATGGGATTTATATTCAGACCTGCGGAACAAACGGAGATTTTACCCCTTATGGGATTCATGCCTCCGGCTGTACGACGCTTGATATTCTGGGCAAAGCGAACAGCATCATGTTCCGAAATCTGAAGCATAAAGGCATGAGGCAGGGCTGCCATTGTATAGAAAGCCGCGATATCGGCGCCTATGATACCTGTATGAACGGCTGTAAATATTGTTACGCCAACAAAAACCCCCATAAAGCATTTGAAAATTATCAATACCACGACAAGACTTCTCCCCTTCTGCTCGGCGCAGTAAAACCAGACGATACGATAACCCAGGGAGCACAAAAGCCCTTTCAGGCATATGCGGAACAGCTGCGTCTCCAACTATAAAAATGAAGATATCACAAACTCAAGAAGCCGCTCTGAAAATACTCTATCCGGCTCCATGAGCCGAATTTCCCCTTCTGGTTTGCAACACTTCCCAAGTATCTGCGGCGCAATCCCCACATCCGCCTCTGCCAGCATCGGTAAATCAAATGCACTGTCCCCGGCAGCTATCGCCTGTTCCGGCTTTACCTTTTCCCGGAGCCGCTGAAGAGCCGCGCCTTTATTCAGAGATTTCGGGAGCGCATATACTTTTACTCCGTTGCGGAAGACATCCATTCGATTCATATCCAGCTCTTCTTTTAACCTGTCTACAGACTCTTCCGGACACCTGCTTTTGGTAAACAGAAACAGATTCCTGATATTTCTGACCTCAAGGCTTCTGTTTTCATCCCTTTCCAGAATTTCCGCTGCTTTCCACAACTCATCCTGACAGTCTGCCGTCATTTCCACAGACTCCCGATACCAGCCCGCGTCCTCCTGCCCATTTATCAAAAGTACGCCGCCATTACATACCAGCGCATATGACGGCACTCCCACTCCCAAATCAATCCGGCGGTACTGCTCCTCCGTCCGGGTAGTCACAGGCACAAACAAAAGCCGGGACGCCGCATATGTCAGCAGCCCGTATGTCCTTTCCGTAATATACGAAACCTCCCGTCCCTGATAAATTTCTACACACCGTTTCTCCTTACCAATATCATGCTTATAAGAAAATATCAGAGTATTATCCAAATCCGAAAAAAATGCAATCATAAAAATCCTTTCCCAAAGGTGCTGCTATAAAGTGCTGCCGTTCAACTTTCAAATTGCGGTTTGTCACTTACCTCGGATAGCCACCGAATCGATAGCTCCCATGTTTACGCCGGATAGCCACGAAACCGAACCCCATGCTTTCCCCTGACGCCGGAGCCACCTGCCATATATCTAACGCTTAACTCCAACTAAATACGCTTCAGCAGAGACTTCACGCATTAAGTTTCCGTAAAGCGTGGATCTCACCTCTGCTAAGGACGTCCCCTGAGTGTCCGCTTAGGGATATATGGCAGGTGCCCCAGCTGGTGGTGGATGGCGGCAGGATTCCCGGCGTCAGGCGTAAATATGGGGAAACTGTCGGTTCCGTAACTGCCCGGCGTAAGCACCAAACCGCAAAACAGGGCTGGCAGCAACGCTGACCCAGCCCCATTTGATTGTGCAAACTTATTTTTCTCCGCCCACAGCCACTTTCCTTACCATGTCTACCGGAATCATGGTAACTGCCAGCAGGATTACCGCAATCCAGCCCTGGATGCCGAACGGCACGCAGCTGAACATGCTTCCAATCCACCGGAATGGTGCAAACGGAATCAGCGCCGCGTTTACAATCGCAAACTGGACGGCGATGATGATGAAGAACACTTTGAGGAATCCTGTATTCTCATCCAATCCCCTGAATATGCCAAAGCGGTCGTCACGCACATTGAATCCGTTAAACAGCGCGCTTACAATAAACAGGACAAAGTACCCTGTCAGATGCTGCTCTTCGTTTGCAAACAGCCCTGCAAAGAACGGCAACTTTAAGAAAAGAAAACTGATAATCGTAAGCCATGCGCCCATTGTAAGAATCTGCGCCATCATTTTCTTGTTTACGATGCTTTCGTCTCTTCTTCTCGGCTTCTCATCCATATATTTCTTCAAAGCCGGCTCGTTGCCGAGCATGATTGCCCCCAGCCCGTCCATAACCAGGTTGACGAACAGCAGGTGGGTTACTTTCAAAGGCTCCTCTACGCCGAAGAATGGCGCGACAGCGCTCACTACCACTGCCGCTACGTTGATTACCAGCTGGAACTTACAGAATTTCAGGATATTGTGGTAAATCGTCCTGCCGTACCAGATGGCGTCTTTGATGGACTTAAAGTTATCGTCCAGGATAACAATCTTTCCTGCCTCTTTCGCTGCTTCCGTCCCGCTTCCCATAGCAAAGCCTACGTCCGCGCGTTTCAGTGCTGGAGAGTCGTTTACGCCGTCTCCGGTCATACCTACGACCAGATTCATCTCCTGGCACAGCCTTACCATACGGGACTTATCCGTCGGAAGCGCCCGGGCAATAACACGGATATGTGGAATCATTGCCTTTACTTCTTCATCAGACATCTCATTAAGCTGTGCGGAGGAAATCGCTTTATCCTCTTCACTCTTCAAAAGCCCGGCGTCTTTTGCAATCGCTACTGCCGTCTCCAGCCTGTCCCCGGTAATCATAACTACCTGGATGCCCGCATTCTGTACTTCTTCAATCGCTTCTTTCGCCTCCGGGCGCACATCATCGCGGATTCCGACCAGACCGATCACCACGATATCGTCGTTAATGGCGTTTTCCACCATCGCTTTCTCTGAGTAACCAAAGGCCAGAACACGCATTGCCTTTGCCGCAAGCTCATCAATCTTTTTGTTGAGGACTTCTTTATCCAGCTTCTGCTCTTTTCCGTCCCCGTCCAGATACCGTGCCGCAGATGCCAGCAGCTTCTCCGGCGCGCCTTTGTAGAATGTTTTCCCCAGGCTGTCAATCCTCGCCTGGCTGAATTTATTCGCAGAGTTAAAGCCCTGGCTCGCCGTAACCGCACATCCTTTATCCGATTCAAGCGCCAGGAATACAGGCTCTCCGATAAATTTCATCAACGCCTGGTCCGTGGCATTTCCGCCGATAACCCGGTGGGAAGAATCAAACATAGACTGTGTATTTTTTCCTATCGCAAGGTCTACCAGACCTTTCACCTGGCTGTGTTTGCTTAAATCCGCAAGACTGATGGACTTTCCGTCCGCAGTAAAAAAGTCCACAACTTCAAGCCTTCCTTTTGTAATCGTCCCCGTCTTATCGCTGAACAGGATATTCAGGGAACCTGCTGTTTCGATACCTTCCGCTTTCCGCACAAGCACATTGTGGGCAAGCATTTTGCTGGTATTTTGCATAAGCACCAGGGAAATCATCAATGGCAGACCCTCCGGCACTGCGCACACGATGATAACTACCGCAAGGGAAACCGCTTCTACGATTTTCTTGACAACTACCTCAACGCCCAGCCCGAAGAAAGCGTCAAATCCCCCTGCCGACGTGACAAAATATGCAAAATACAGGACTGCTATCACGATTGCCCCGATATAACCAAAGGTAGAAATCTGCTTTGCCAGCTTTGAAAGCTTCACTTTCAGCGGGGAATCCGGCTCATTCTCCTGCATTTCCTCGGCCATCTTGCCCATCATGGTTTTCAGGCCGACTTTCCTGACGTCAAGAATACCCTCCCCGTCAAATACCACGGCTCCCCGGAACAGAGAATGGGCGTCCACAAATGTGTCGCCTGTGATATTTTCTGCAAGCTCGACTCCTTCGCCCGCAGCCGTTTTCTTACATTCCTCCGCCTCTCCGTTCAGCGCGGAATTGTCGACCCGCAGGCTGCCGGAGACGAGGATGCCGTCTGCCGGAATCTTATCGCCGGACTGCAGGAGCACCTTGTCTCCTACAACTACATCATCCACATCAATCACTGTCACCAGGCCATTTCTGTGTACCTTGCATTTATCTTTTTCTGTACTGTCTTTTAGTTCACGGTATTTCGTATCACTGGCAACACCTGTTTTTGCAGAGACAAATGCAACAATCAGCACTGCCACAATCGTTCCCAAAGGCTCGTAGATTTCCGCGTAGCCAAAGCAGAACATAACAATCATCAGCGCCGCAATCGCCAGAAGAATTTTAATCATCGGGTCGCCAAAAGTTTCTTTAAATTCCTCCCAGAAGGTTGTCGGTTCTGAATCCGGTATCACATTTGAGCCATGCTGCTGCCGCGAGGCTTCCACCTCTTTATCGGTTAAACCATTGAATTTCATTCTTGCCCCTTTCTGACGCGCCTGCGCGCCATCTTGGTAAATTAGGAAGTTAACTTCCTCACTTTTAACCTCTTGTTGTTCTATACGTATCTCTTTACTAAATCACTGATGCTTCCGTCGTTCGTTCCCTGTCCGATGGCGTTGAATTTCCATTCATTATTGTAACGGTACACTTCTCCGAATACCATACCTGTCATCCCGGAATAATTTTCTGTCAGATTGTACCTGCACATCTCACGGTTGTTTCCCGCATCCACCAGACGGATGAAAGCATTCTGAATCATTCCAAAATGCTGGTTCCGCTTAAATGCATGATAAATATTTACCACAATCACAATCCTGTCATACTCTGCCGGAACATGCGCCAGGTCGATTACAATCTGCTCGTCATCCCCTTCGCCTGCGCCCGTCAGGTTATCGCCCATATGCTGAACCGTCCCAGACATATGGCGGAGGTTCGCAAAATAAACCACATCCCTGTTATCACAGAACTTCCCGCCTTTCAACAGGATAGCCGAAGCGTCGCAATCAATAGGCTGCGGCTTCGGCGCAAAGAATCCACGGGCTCTCGGCGCCTCGTCCCATCCGAGACCTACTACTATTTTGGCGAGACCTGCGCTCTCTTTTGTCAGGCTCACCTTTTGTCCTTTTTGTAAACTGATTGACATTTCGATTCCTCCTTATTCTACGTCCACGCCAAAGCTTGCACAGAGCGCTGCAAGACCGCCCTGGTAGCCGCTTCCGATGGCGTTAAACTTCCACTCATTTCCATTCTTGTACAGTTCCCCAAACACTGCCGCTGTTTCAATAGAAAAATCCTCGCCCAAGTCATACCGCAGCATTTCCTCTCCGGTATCTTCATTGTAGATGCGGATAAACGCATTGCTGACCTGCCCAAAATTCTGCCTTCTCGTCTCAGCGTCATAAATAGTTACCGTAAATACAATCTTCGCAATATTTGCCGGAACGGCAGAAAGATTTACTTTAATCTGCTCATCATCCCCTTCACCCTCGCCTGTCAGGTTATCTCCCATATGCTGGACGCTCCCTGACGGATGTGTAAGGTTTCCGTAAAATACAAAATCTTCTCCCTTTGATACCTTCCCATTCTCTGTGACAAGAAATGCAGCTCCATCCAAATCAAAAGCGCCGCCTGTATCAAACTGGTTCACATCCCAGCCTACGCCGACTACTACTTTTGACAGTCCCGGATTTCCTTTCGTCAGACTTACTTTCTGCCCTTTTTGCAAATTAATTGGCATTTCAAATTCCTCCTTTAAATACCGCCGCCATCTGACGGCGTACTATAAGCAATCTTTAAGCTACCTCAATCCCATAATGTCCGCAAAGCGCCGCAAGGCCGCCCTGGAAACCGCTTCCAATGGCATTAAACTTCCATTCTCCGTTATGACGGTACAGCTCGCCTACTACCACTGCCGTTTCAATCGAGAAATCTTCGCCAAGGTCGTAACGGATAAGCTCGCTGCCTGTCGCCGTATCCACAATCCTGATAAACGCGTTGCTGACCTGTCCGAAATTCTGCCTCCGCAGCTCCGCATCATAAATCGTTACCGTAAATACTACCCTGGATACATTCGCCGGGATTATCGTGAGGTCAACTTCTATCTGCTCATCGTCGCCGTCTCCGCCTCCCGTCAGGTTATCGCCCATATGCTTTACCGCTCCGCTGTTATGCTCCAGATTCCCATAGAAAATAAATTCCCGCTCCGTCGGGCATTTTCCATTTTCTCCTACCATAAATGCCGCAGCGTCCAGGTCAAAGTCCGCGCCGGAATCAAATGCATTTACATCCCAGCCCAGCCCGACCATAATATTTTTCAGGCTCGGGTTTCCTTTTGTTAAATCGACTTTTTGTCCTTTTTGTAAATTGATTGGCATAACCTTCTCCTCCTTAAATTATACTATTCCTTGATTTTTACCTTTTATCAGGCATCTGATACATGCTGTTAAATTCCCGTTTAATATTCTCAAGCCGCGCCTTGTCATCGATGCGCTGCCGTTTTGCATTTTCCTGAATCTGCTTTGTCTCTTCGATGCCGCTGACAATCGTCCGCCAGGTGGTTTCCAGTGTCTCTATCTTGATAGAGCTTCCCGCCGCCATCTTCGCAGTAGCTTTCGACTGGGCTACCGTGTTTTTCGCATTCCGTATCAGCATCTCATTCGTCTTTTCATCCAGCGCAGACATAGCGTCTGCCTGAATCTTCTGTCGTTTGAGCATGATAGCCTGTGCCAGCGCCTGTTTGAAAATCGGAAGCGTGATGATAAATGCGGAATTAATCTTACGCACCAGGTTCATGTTCGTGAATTCCATAGTCTTAATCATCGGAATCGACTGCATCGCCACATTCTCAGCAGTCCGCAGATCCTGCGTCCTCTGCTCCAGCATCATCAACGCCTGCTGCAGCGACGTAATCTCAAACTGGATGGAATTGTCGCCCGTGGCCTCCATGTCCGCCTGCCTCTTTTCGATATACTCTTCAATCTCCCTGCAGCCCTGTTCCCCGGCTAAGATATATTTCACCAAATCGTGGTAAAATCCCACGTTTGCGTCAAACATCTGATTCAGCTTGCGGTTCGACTTCTTAATCTCGGACTCGTACTGTTTCAATTCTACATAAATCTTATCTACTTCATCTCCCATCGTCCGGTATTTTTCCAGAATCTTATCCAGCTGCTTTTTCATATTGCCGAACAGCTTGGAAAACAGCCCAGGACTTTCCTCCTTAACTTCTTCAATGTCAAACTTTGACATGATCTTCGCCAGGGTGTTCAGCAGTGTGCTGGACTCGTTAAGCTGCGACAAATCCATACCGTTCAGCACCACGTCGGAAGCTTTTGAAATCTCTTCCGCCGCCTGCGCCCCAAAAGTAACGATTGTCTCCAGATTGTCAATTTCAATCGTGCTCACAAGCGCGTCCACTTCCGGTGAATTTACCAGCTCCGTGTTCATCTGCTCCCTGTCAGCCACAATATCATATTGCTCTACGACCGCTATCTCTTCTTTCGTATCCGGGACAGCGGAGACCACTGGCTGCTGCACAGCCGCTTTGCTAAAGTCTAATCCCATATTATATACCTCTCTTAAAAAATTTATCACGCCATGTAGGACGTGTATTTAACGAAATCATTCGGAAATCAGGAACCTGCAGGTCATACAGATAATCTCCTATCTGATGCTCCTCCAAAAACTTTCCCACAAAATACTGCTCTACGCTCTGGTAACCCGTCGGGACAAAAAACACTACGTCAAATCCCAGCATACTCAAGTATGCCGTCACGATGGAATCCTCCAGTGAAATCGGCCGTTCCCCCGTATTGATATAGACAATCTTCGGATTCTTCTTTGTAAAATCAAATTTCTGGATAAGGCGCACGACTTCTTTTCCCAGATTCAGCGCCACGGATACAATGGTATACTCCGTACCGTTCTCAAACGTTCCCTTTATCTCTCTTCTGTCAATCAGAAGCTGCAGCTTGTCCAGCATATGTTCCTGTATCTCTTCCCGGAGCACCCCATACCGATATGTCTGATGAGCCTTTATCTTCTCCTTCTGTACTTTCCCATTTCTGAAAAACTCTGTGGCGTATGCTTTGAAAGGATTCGCGTCTGTCGGCGCGATATACGGTACGTCCTGAATCAGCAGGGTATCCTCCGTGAGAAGAGCCTTGATGCCTGACCAGTACTTTGCCACATCCCTGTTCTTTACGCCCGATACCTTTGCAAAAATCACAGGCAGGCTGACCACATCATCCACCGTATCAAAGCTTGGCCGGAAACGCAGTTCCTGATCCCAGAGCAGCGCAATCTCTTCATACATCGTCTGCAGCATCACCGCGTTCGCTTTTCGATACTGCTGGTTCCGGTACATGCCGGAATTCTGATACATCAGCGTATCCAGTTCGCGCTCCGCATGATATGCCGCCGTACCAATCCGTACCCCGGAACTCTCCTGCGGAAACTTGTCCGCCGTCACGGACTCCTGATAATTTATCTCATAAAGCAGCCTGTCTTCCAGGCAGCATTTTATATTCAAATTCGGATTCAGAACCAGCACGTCCACGGGAAGCCTTGCCAGGAATCTCAGAAACAGCGCTTCATTTTCATTTTGGCAGGCGCCCATATGAATAAAACAGCTGATTTCCGGCAGTCTCCATCCCCCAAACAGAACTCCCTGATACCGTTTCAGCCAGCACAGCAGATACACCGCTTTATTCGTAAGGCGGTTCAGGTTCATGCCCGGGTTCTTCGCTTCCTCCAGCATCATGTCAATAAATGCCCTTACCATAATGCGCTGCAGTTCCTCCGAACCATGACGAATATTCGCTGACAAATCCATCAGCATCTGATCCTGCCTCTGGTAATTCTTCCTGCGGATTTCCCCGATTTCCTGCATATCCGGCTGGGGAATCCCCCCATCCACAATTACAAGCCTGCGCTTCGCATTTTTCAGTTCCAGATAGAACTGATACAGCTCATTCATATAAACGAGCTTATCTTCTGCTCCATTTATTCGGATAAAGCAATTATAGAACAGCTTCGGATCACTGCCCCGTCCAATAGCCGCCAGCGTGATATCTGCCAGCCCTTCGCCGGAAATCCACGCATTCGTACAGTTCGCGGCCTGCGGTTTCTTCCCATACAGACGCTCCTGTTCCGCTTTCTGCTGCATCTGCTCTCTGAGACTGCGGATGCAGAATCCCTCCGGAAACGCCTCCATTTCCGGCAGCGCCAGGCTGTCGGACAGCGCTGACGGCGCGTCAAGCCTCCGGTAGCTGTCATCTCCCCGATACTGAAGCAGCACCACGTCGCACCCTGCATGAGACAGAATCGAAACCAGCATCAGCTCATAACTGCTAATCTCACCCTCATACAGAATCTTGGGAACACGGTTCCCGCCCAATTGATTTACAATACGCTCGAACTTATAATACAGCCAGCACATGAACTTGATATATGCATTCTTGAGCATATTCTCATTCTTTCCGGCCCTGCGCAAAGAATCCAATGAATCATACATGGACGCCGCCACCTGGTTTCTCTGGAAATCATTCATCCGAGGCAGCCACTTCCTTAAGCTGGATGTGATAAAACCCATGCTCATCTGAAAATCCATCCCCATAATCTCATTATAATAAGATAGATTTCTCTCATCGGGATTAGGGATTCTCCCTTCAATGACGACTCCTGACAGGCGGGCGGCCTCATAATATCTTCCGATAAACTCTCTGATTTCTTCATTAAACCCGTTAATCCTGTAAAAATATACGCCTTTTTCTTTCCTGCTATCAAGTTCCATAAAAAAATCATTCAGGCCTTGAATTTTCCTGTGTTCAAACATAGATTTTTTCCATCCTAACGAATCCAAAATTACATGGAAAAATTATACC
>Ga0137308_101759_pt1 | contig 18398 bp, 18 predicted proteins | sample Inofrocosms_June_FD_97181 | JGI IMG/M metagenome (GOLD analysis project Ga0137308, IMG submission 97181) | Mouse cecal microbial communities from Vienna, Austria - N-Acetylneuraminic and N-Acetylglucosamine D2O microcosms_June | ecosystem: Host-associated > Mammals > Digestive system > Large... | reverse complement strand
TCATTTCATACTCCATTAAAATTCGATGCCATAATTTTGGGTAAGAATTTCTTTCCCTTTTTCATAGGAACTCAAATCAATAATATCGTCTGTATCCATCATAATGTCAAACGCATCCTCAATTGCGGCAACAAGCCCCATATGTCCTACTGAATCCCAATTTACTATCTGCTGATATTCCAAACCTGCAAGCTGCTCTTTACTCACCTCAAGACACTCTATGAATGCCTGGTCGTATTTTTCTAAATTTTTCATCATTCTCTCCTTTGCTTTCAACCACTTAGGTACTGTGCCATTAATGATTTAATGTTTTCACTATTTGACGTGCCATATATTCAGGGTTCAATCCAACTACTTCTTCAACATACTTGGCAGATCCTGTTTTTGGATAGAAATCATCAACCCCAAAAATCAACTGCTGAGGCCTTTTGTATTTACCCGCATAATATTCTGCTACAGCGCCGCCAAGTCCGCTCTGTTTCAAATGATTCTCCGCCGTAACAATCAAACGATAATCTGATAAACCATCAAGAATCTCTATATCCAATGGCTTTACTGTATGCATATCTATAACCTTGGCTGAAATATCTTCTCTTTCAAGGATCTCCGACGTTGTTATCAAATTATCTACTGCATTGCCGCATCCAATAAGCGCGGCGTCATCCCCCTCTTTGAGAATGACTGCCTTACCAATACCATAATGAAACGAAACATCTTTGTGTATAATCGGCAGCATACTTCCCCCTGTCAGACGTATATATATCGGTCCTTGCGTATCTAAGGCTTCATAGACAGTTTTGTAAATTTCAATTCCATCACATGGTGATATGATCTTGATTCCAGGAATAGCACGCATGATTGCAATATCAGGAGGATTAGTATGTGAGTATGAAAATCCGGATTGTACAAATCCACTATCCATTCCAATCAGCTTTACATTGCTTTGCATATAGCCCATAAAATTTCTCACTTGATCGGCTGCCCGGGCGGATGTAAACATCGCCCATGAAGTTGCCACAACAGGAATGCCTGTTTTAGCAAGTCCTGACGCCACACCTATTAAATTTTGTTCAGCAATACCTACGTTAATTAATCTTTCAGGAAATCTTTCTTTTATTCTGTCAAAACCAGACGCATGTGCTAAATCAGCCGATACAACAAACGCCTCTCTGCCATCCTGCAGGTAATCATAAACAGCCTGTCCAAGGGAGCCTCTCGCTCCCATTCTGGCTAAAAATCTTAGTACTTTATTCTCCATTTCCAACAAGAATTCTCACCTCCTTACGCGCCAATTGAAGTTCTTTTTTGCGTAATTTTCTATCATGCCAGGAATTATCATCCTCCATAAATGAAATTCCCTTGCCCTTGATAGTGGTGGCAATAATTGCTTTCGGTCTGTTCTCTTTATTTTCTGCCAGCAAAGCATTCATGATGTCTAAGCACTCATGACCATTTACTGTGTGTACAACCCATCCAAAGGAGGTGAGTTGGTTTTTCAGATTATCCCATCCGATGATATTCTTCGTATTGCCGTCAGACTGCAGATGATTAAAATCTATAATCATGGTGAGATTATCTAATTTTTGCTGCGATGCAAACATAATAGATTCCCACACCGATCCTTCATCTATCTCACCATCTCCAACTTCTATGTAAACCTGCTTATCTACACCTGTTTTCTTTACCAAAAGTGCAATTCCCGATGCATAAGATAAATTAATTCCAAGACTGCCTCCAGATGACACAAATCCTAACTTTGAATTTGATTCCACTAATTCAGCTAAATCACTTCCATTTTGCTGGTATGTCATCAATATTTCATGTGAAATCTTTCCAACATTATAAAGCACTGCATAATAACCCGGCCCAGCATGCCCCTTTGACAGTATAAAAATATCATTTTCACGCAAGACCGCTTTATATAGTACAGCGAATATCTCCATACTTGACAAGGAGCCCCCCCAATGCATTGTTTCCCTACAAATCTCGGCCATATCTAACATTGTAAGCCTGGAAATATTTGCCAAGCGCTGGCATTCCTTCGATAATACTAAGTCACCTGTCACTTAGAGCCTCCATCAATTCTGATAATCTGTCCATTAACAAAAGATGCATCATCACTGGACAAAAAGGCTATAACTTTTGCAATCTCTAAAGGCTCCGCGCAACGTGACAGTGCACAACGCGACAGCATCTCTTTTTCTCCAACGACATCTTCCACAATTCTAATCATATCCGTATTTGTCGGTCCTGGCGCAACTGCATTTACTCTTATACCTGACCTCCCCACTTCCGATGCCAAAACTCTTGTAAAATGCATAAGAGCAGCTTTAGAACTTCCATAAGCACAATTGGCAGGATTCGCATCCATCCCAGCAATCGAACCTACGTTAATGATGCTTCCTCTCCTGTTTCTCTGCATAGATTTTAAAACTAACTGCGTCAGATACATTGGTCCAAACAAATTAACATCAAACATATTTCTAATTTTAGCCATTGATGTCATTTGAAAGAAATCTGCATTTACTACTCCCGCAACATTAACAAGAATGTCGATTGGAATCTTACTCTCATATATTTTTCTAAAAGCGCCCTTAATACTTTCCTCGTTCTGCATCTCTATATATACAGATTCGATTCGAACATTATATTCTTTACTTATCTCAGACAGCTGTTCCACACCATTACTCGAATTCTGACGGGTTCCGGCCCATATATTACAGCCCCTGCCCGCAAGTTCTTTTACAACGGCCAGTCCTATCCCACGATTAGCCCCTGTTACAATAGCATTTTTCCCTTCAAAATCCCTCATTACACATAATCTCCTGTGTAAACAAATCTCGACATTGTTTCAATCATTTTATATCCATCCCAAATAAACTCAAGCCCCATTGTCTGCCCAAGAGGTACGATTCTGTCTACACCACGGACACCACTGTTAAATACAAGCTGCTTAACATCTTCTTTTGCTATACCCAGCACAGAGATCGTCTGACATTGTTTCGTAAGGATAGGTATAATTTCTTTTAAACCCTTTGCTGTGTATTCAAAGAAATAACCTCCGCCATTTTTGTAGTTCATAAGTTCTTCTGTCAGCTCCTCTATCTCTACACGAACAACAAAATTATTATCCGAAGCAAGATGCACCTTATCTAACGCCATTCCTAACATACAGAGAGATGTATACTTATCTACTGCCTGAATGGGCTTCATCTCATAATTTTTTCTTACAAGTTCGTCCAAAGTGCTCCAAAATTTTTCCTTAGCTTTTTCAACTGAATCACCTGTCCAGATAACTATTCTCGGTGAACTGCATGCGTTTTGGTCCGTATAATATGTGTCTGTATAAAACCCCCTGGCCACGTCGGAATTAATAATGACAGCAGAATGTCTGTCGGCAAAGGCCAGTTCAATCGCTCTTGGCGGAAGTTTTGCCTTACGGATCGTATTTATTGTACGGTTTCCGCCCCAGATAACCCTTACATCACAGATGGATGAAAGTTCCTGTGTAATAATATCGCTGTGTTCATAGCGGATTATACATAAATACGGTCTCATATCGCAGTGTTTACTCTCCAACAGCTTATTCACTGCATTGCAGATAATATCAACCTGATCAAAATGCTTATTTGATACTCTAACTATAGTACAGTTTCCAGCAAGTAGTGATGAAGTCATGGAAACGGCAAAATTAACTGGTACATTCGACGGCGCCACATGAAAAGCAACCCCCCGCCCTATTCTATTTTGATAATCAAGATGCTTTTCTTTTGCAGCCTCAAGGGATGCTCTGCGGATCCAATAGGCATAGGCCGCTACGTCTGTATTTCCTTGTGTGCGTTTATCTTTCAACAGCTCTCTGGAGATATCAGCCAAAAAGCCAAGCGCTTTTTCTGAGAACATGGGTAAAGCAGGTGTTGTGGACATATTTTGTAACAGCCCAATACATCCTACAAGAAATTCAAAATCATTTGAATTTATCTGCATAGGTATCACTACACCCCCTTAACTCCGCACTCTTCATTCTCCCAAGTATCTGAATATACTTTCCTTTACGTCCGCATGGGCAGTCATCTTCACCGAAAATGATTCCCTCATCCTCCGTCAGTAAACTATGCCCTGGATAGGAATGGGGCAGAACGGATACAACCTGAATAATCCCTTTCTTTCCATGAGGGCAGACTGAAAAATCTCTATAGTCTCTAATAAATACATCCGAATAGATACTTGCATGCAAATGCCCGTATTCACACTCTGCATAGATACAGCCAGTCTGTTCTACCATTCCATAGTGATCCAAAAAATGCTGGATTTTGCATACTTCATTTAGTTTCTTTTTAAACTGTTCACGGGATACTGCTTCATTTTCCAGCCGCTTCCATCCTCCCCCTGTCATCAAAAAAGCCTCCGGCATATAGAACTTTTCATCTAACTTTTTCAGTTCTTTATAAAAGTGCTGCCATACCATAAAGGTAAAGCCAAAAATAATAAACCGCTGTTTACCGTATTTCTCCATGAAGGCTTTAAGTGCATCAACATTAAGAGTACTGTCGTCATTCAAAACATAAACTGTCTCTCTTGCTGCCACGTTCAGTCCAATAATGGCTGCCCCTCTTGCAGAAAACATCTTTCTGTCCTTCATGACAGCCGGCGTATCAACCACCAGGAGAGGAAGCCTTTTCTTCCCCCAGTAATCAGACAGTATCTTGATCATTACTTTCTGCTGCATCATAGCAGTTTCCCGGTCAACAAATATTTTTGAGACTTTCTGGCCTGTGGTTCCAGATGATGTCATTGTCTTAAATACACTTTTCCGGTCAATACTCAAAAGGTCATATTCCTTGAACATTCTAACTGGGTAAAACGGAATGTCAGCCGCAGTTTTCACTGTATTTTCATCATAACCTATTGTATTAAGAAACCGGCCATATTCTGGGCAGCGTTTCTTATGAAATTGAGTAAGCTCTTTTAATTCCTTTGTGATGAGCTCGTTTTTTTCTCTCCTCTCCAGAGCATATGGCTCATACTGATAAAAATCATCAATCATGATATTCTTTCCACTCTGTATAAATTTTCCTGGCAATCTGTGCGTCCGTGATACCAGCTTGTTCCCATACATATCTCTGGGAACCCGCCGTCGTAAAGGTGTCCTGAAAACCGATAAATACCTGTGGGGGTGCTGTGTACTTTACTGCCTTATATTCCGCAACTGCACTCCCCATTCCTCCAAGGACATTATGTTCTTCGACCGTTATAATCATATCATATTTACAAAAGATTTTATCCAATCCCTCCCTGTCAATCGGCTTTATGGTATGCATGTTAAAAACAGAGCACTCTATCCCCTGTTCACTGAGGATATCCGCAGCCTTTAGCGATTCAGAAACCATAAGCCCAGTGGCAATAACTGCAATCTTCCGCCCATCTCTCAGCTTTACAAGTTTCCCGGCTTTAAAGTCATAATCTTCTTTATAGACAATCGGGCTGTTTAATCCGCCGCTAAGACGGATATATACAGGCTTGTCGTTGCCTGCCGCATATTCAGCCATTTTAACCGCCTCAAAGCTGTCTGCTGCCGACAAAACGGTAAGGTTCGGCAACGCCCTCATAAACGCTATATCCTCAATAGCCCAATGGGATACCCCGGATTTTGCAGCAATTACCCCTGCTGAACTTCCCACCAGCTTAACATTGCACTGAAGATGAGATAAATGCTGTCTTACATGTTCCAGACTTCTCACTGCTATAAACGAACTATATGTCGTTGCAAATACACAGTCACCTTCCATAGCAAGGCCTGCTGCAATGCCGATCATATTCTGCTCTGCAATCCCCACATTTAGATATTTCTCAGGATAACTTTTTATAAAACGATCCATTCCTGACAAAATAGCAAGATCAGCTGTAAGCAGTTTCAGATTTTCCTTTTCCGCCGCAATCTCGGGAATTGCTATTCCAAAAAAAGCTCCTCTCTGACCGAGACGTGCCCATGTCTTGATGTTAACAGGAGTCACCTTAATCATTGTTCTGCACCTCCCATCACTTCTTCTCTAGCCTGCTCATATTGTTTTTTTGTGATACTATGATGGTGCCATTCCGGTCGATTTTCAATGAAAGAAACTCCCTTTCCTTTTACTGTATCAGCAATCACAATATGGGGCTTTTTGTCCTCGTGCTCTGAAAAAGCTTCCAGCAAATCTTTTACACTATGTCCATCGCATTTTGAAACGAACCAGTTGAAACTATTCATCTTGTCTGCAAGATTTTCTATTGCCATAATTTTTTCAGTATTGTCATCATATGATAAATGGTTTCTGTCTATAATGACAGTCAAATTGTCAAGTTTATAGTGAGCAGCAGACATAAATGCTTCCCAGACAGAACCTTCATTCAATTCTCCGTCTCCCATGAGAATATAAATCTGAGATGTCTTTTTCTTTTCTCTGGCACTCAGTGCAATACCTATACCGACAGAAACAGCCATTCCAAGACTGCCGCCGGAATATTCAAGTCCAATCTCCTGTCTCTGAGGATATCCTGTCAGTCTGCCGCCGTCTTTCTGGAACTCCAGCGTCTCCTCATATGTAATATACCCAGCCTCTGCAAGTGCGGGAATATGGGCAAGTACACAATGATTTTTGCTGGGGATAAAACGGTCACGATTGGGGTCCAACGGATTCTTCACATTATATTTCATTACCTCTCCATATAAAACGGAAAGGATTTCAATAGAAGAAAAACTGCCTCCCAGGTGAGAGCCATTATTTCCAGATGCCAAAGCCATATCAAGACCAGCTAATCTCATCCGTTTTGACATTTCAGCAAGCCTTTTTACATTTTCTTCAGAAGTATCTATATTCACAATCTTCCTCCATCTAAAACCATAATATGTCCTGTCATATAACCAGCTGAGTCTGAAGCTATATACAAGGCGGCCTTAGCAATTTCTTCAGGCTGTCCCGTTCTATTCAGACTCATACGTTTTAAAACTTTGTTTCGTTCTACTTCAGATTTATAATTACCCATTTCTGTTTCAATCAGGCCAGGTGCAATTCCATTGACACGAATTCCATACTGTCCAAGCTCTTTTGAAACACACTTTGTAATCCAAATAAGTGCCGCCTTACTGGAACCGTAGGACAGGTATCCCGGGTTTGTTTCAACTCCTCCCACGGAACACATATTAATGATACATCCGTTCTCCTGGCGCATCATTTGCCTTGCCACAAGCTGCATAATCTGTACCTGTGCAAAAACATTAATATCATAGACTTCTCTCATTGCTTTAAGAGAGGTCATGGTGAGGAGTCCTCCATGAGGAACCCCTGCATTATTGATCAGAACATGTATATCTCTTTTTTCCTTTATAATTTCCTTAATGCCCGCCTTAATCTGAGATTCATCAAGCAGATCAAAATATATGGGTTTAATTGTAACACCATTCTCGTAGGAAATATTTCTCAGTGTGCTCTCAAACTCTTCCGTTTGTTTTCTTGCACATGCCCAGATATCATACTTATTCTCTGCAAACTCTTTTACTAAAGCCAGGCCAATTCCACGGTTAGAGCCCGTAATAACAGCAGTCTTATTCATTTAAACTCCCCCTTTAGCCGCGAGCTACAAACCTGTCAACCAATTTTGCCAGTTTTTCCCTTTTTTCCATATAATCTGCTTTCGATGCTTTCATCTGAAACATCTGAATCCCGCTTTTTTCATCATGCCTTCTGCCGTATTCCCTGGAACCGACTCTTAATGCTAATCCTATGGCAGCATTATTTCCATCTTCAATTTCCGAATGCAATACCTGCATTCCTGCCTCTTGAAAACAAAAATCATGAAAAAGAACAAACGTTTCCAAACTCTCTATTGGGTTTCCCTGCATGATCAATCGGCCGGTCTCCCCCTCATTTTCCTCAATGTTATACAGAGAAAACGTTCCGATTCTTGTACCATCTAATCTTTCTATAACAAAGAAATAACAATCGCAGCTGTCTCTTTGGGTTTTCAGCCATTTTTTCTGCGCAGATAAATCCACATTCAATTTTGGCATAAACTTTGTATTTTTATTGTTCTGCCTGATCGTGAGCGTAAACTCTGCATCCTGCTCATCTGCAATTCTCAACCGTACAAACTTTCCTGCTATATCATCTGTTATCATTTATATTCCTTATTGTCTAATTCTTTATGGCTGTAGTTAGTGCTTCGTCACAAATTTGATTACTTCATCGCATATCCGCTGCACATCATCATATGTCATATACAGATTCAGTGGCAGAGAAATTGTGTGCCTGCCCACATAATCGGAATACGGACAGCTCCCCTTCGCATAATCATACATCTTATAATTAATGTTTGATGCATAATGTACGCCTGGGAAGATATCTGCAGCGTTCAGGGCAAGCATCAGTTCATCTCTGTTCTCGACACAAATCTGAAACAGGTGGCAGGAGCTCTCACAGCCTTCCTCAATCCTGGTAAGTTTGATCTTGTCTGCATACGGAGCGAAGCGGTCTCTGTACCACTGACATATATTGCGTCTGTAAGCATTATCACGGTCCACATATTTCAACTGCACCAGGCCGATAGCGGCCATTACAGAGTTCCCATGCCCCTTGTCGCCAACATACTCAACATCATATTCCCATTTATAGTTGCCCATATTCTGGGTTCTGGCATATGTATCCTTGTTAATTCCAAGCCAGGTCTTTTTGCGGACAACCTCATCAAGTTTACCATTTTTAAAACAAATCATACCGCTGTCAGCAGTGGGAAGATTCTTCACTGCCTGGAAGGAATAGACCACAACTTCCGCCTCATGTCCGGGAGTTTCACCTTTGTACCGGGTTCCCACCATATGAGCAGCATCAAGAATCAGCTTCAGACCATGTTCTCTACAGATGTCAACGATTTCATAATAGTGCCCCATGTTGCCTCCCATGCCCACATACATGATGGCTCTGGTCTTGTCCGTAATACGCTCACGCACAGATTTTGGGTCAAGACACATGGTGTCATCAATATCGGCAAATACCGCTTTCATATGTGACTTTAAGATTGCGTGGTTAGAAGATACGAATGTAATTGGCGTTGTGATGATCTCGTCATCATCTTCCCAGCCATAATGCTCCTTTAAAATGTCTATTGCAAGATAAAGTCCTATCGTAGAAGAATTTGTATAATGCGCAAAGGGAAGTCCTATATAATCCTTCCATGCCTCCTCAAATTTCACTGTCTTGAAGCCAAGTCCCGTCCAGCCCACTTCCAGGCATTCCCGGATTTCTTCCAGGCACTCATCGACCTCATACTTTGCTTTAAATAACTGAATTGCCGCCATTTTATCCATCTCCTTATCACAAAAATATTCTTTGTCCGTCTGCAAGACCTTTATGGCATACACTATTTTACGGCCTTATTTTTCATAAACCAACCGACTTTCCGTTTACACAAAATCCAAAATACATGCTGCTTCAGCCACATGAGCATCTGCTTTTTCTCTTTATGAAGATGATGTATCAGGTATACTATCTACTTACTGTTTACCTCAGACAGAAAACTCTGTATATACCTTCCATACTCTGTATCGCTTTTCTCTTTTGCAAAGGTCCGCAATTGTTCCCCACTGATCAGCCCTCTCCTCCAAGCAATTTCCTCCACACAATAAATCTGCATCCCACACGCATTCTGGATAGATTTTACAAACATAGAAGCATCCATAACATCATCCCATGTGTCAATTGACATTTCTACAAACCCCCGGTCCAGTGCCACAGTATATAACTTTTCTCCATCAAGCCGCTCCATGATGGCTTGATAGAAAGAGGAAATATCTGTGCGGACCCCCTCTATCACATTATTAGGGCAAAAAATAACGGGGATCTGATGGTATGCATACTGCGTAACCAAATGACCCTCGTCTTCTGATGACACGATTTTCTTTTCTTCATTAAAATAGATTCTGGACGGATGCCCCATCTTTTTCTTAGGGAGCGATAGAATCGTAACTCTGTCGCGGTAGAACATGGCCTTCTGAAAAAATCTTGTCTGATCTACCCCATAAATAATCGTCCTTCCAGACACAATCATGGTATTTCCAGGTGTATTTTGATATCTTGTCTGATCCAGTCTATCCATACACGAAATATTCAATCCATATCCCGCGCCTGTTCCAAATTCTTTTTCCACAATGCTCCGGTCTGATTCTGTACAGACGATATCAATATTTCTCACCCCCATAAGCATAAAATAGCCAAGGAGGAAATAGACTAATGGTTTATCATAAATTACAGTACCAAGGCCTATCCCATAAGGATTCTCATCCACAAGAAGCAGTCCCCGCCAGCTGGTATCATGATGAATGACATCCCCGGCAAGCAGGCTGTCTGTATCCGTGTCCAGCAGGATCGCCACTTTTCCAATAATTGATGTATCGGGCAGTCCAAGCCCCCGTTCCCATTTAGATACCGCTTTATCGCTGACTCCAACCCGCTCCGCCAGCTCCATCTGTGTATAGCCGGCACGTTTTCTAAGGTATGCAATTGCTTTACCTACTTCTTCTATGTCCACTGTCATGCTTTCTGCCTCTATAAAATGTACCTTTCAGACCCTTTTTTTTAACATTTCTAATAAGCCGTTCTTGATTTCTCCATATTCTTCAATTTTCAACATAATTGATAAGATCAGATACACAGCAATGCCTACAAACACTTTTATTGCCAGCAATATTACATATCCATCTACGCCAGCTTTGGAAAGAAAATGCCCTGTTTCCCATACTAGTAAACCCATTATAATAGTAGAGAATGCAGGCCTCCATATATCGTGCAGCATCTCTCTCAACGAATAATCAAGCATTTTTCCTGCTTCAAATGCACTAATTACGGCTGCAATAACCATTATCAATCCACCGATAACTGCCAGCTGGTCTATCCTGCAATTTAAAACAAAACTCCCAATAATAAGCCCTATTGCCATCATAGCAAATCTCATAATTTCAATTTTCACCTTCATAAAACTATGGCCTAGAGCATAATATATCTGTGAGTACATAAGTGTAAATGGCATACCTATATAATAGATACATGAACCAATCATAATAGGTGATGCTGCTTTCCATTTTTCTGTCAGCAGAAGAACAATCATTTCTTCAGACGTTAACATCATGCCTGTCATTAATGGGAAAATGGTATATGCAGTAAATGCGGAGACTTTTCTTATAATATGCTTTACACGATTTATATCATCCTGACATGATGATATGGTGGGAAGCAGTACTCCCGAAACTGCAGAAAATGTATATAATGAGATCTGTTCCGGCAATTGATTTCCTTTACTGTAATATCCCAAATCTGTGACAGAATATCTTTTTCCAATCACTGCACTGTACATGTTATTGGCTACAAAATAAAGCAGAGATGCACTAACAACACCTATGCTGAATTTCATAATCTCTTTCAGACGTTCAAAGCTCAAGTGCCATTTAATCCTAAACCTGATTTTTACAAATAATAGACCCGTAATCAATGCCTGCTGGATCAATCTTTGAATAACAATAGACCAGACTCCCATACCTGCATATGCGGCTATTATACCTATAATGCCTGATATTAAACTAGCAGAAATGTTACAATAACACAGAAATTTAAACTGCATGTTCCTATTAACAACAGCAGTTCTTGCAGCTGTAAAAGACTGAATAAATACAGAAAGTCCAAGCACTTTTAAAACAGGACTAAACAGAGGTTCTTTATAGTAATTGGCAACATATGGGGAAATAATATAAAAAATCAAATACAAAACTGCAGCAATTGAAAAGCTGACCGTGAGTACACAGCTGTAATCGCAGTCATCAACATTCTTCTTCCTTATCAAGGTTGTACTGAATCCACCGTCAATTAAAATATCTGATAGATTCAAAAAAATACTAGTCAGTGCAATTACTCCATAGTCCTGGGGAAGCAGTATTCTGGCTAAAATAATAGAAACAACCATTGTTATCCCTTTGGAAGAAAAAGATTCTACTATTTTCCAAATTGCGCCGCTGGCAAATTGTCTTTTTGTAACCTGATTCATAAGGATTCACGCCTTCCATCTATGCCTAATCATTAAATTAGTTGACTTGAGTTAAATGCAATTCTTCAACTTCTTTTCAGACGCGCCACCGCCCTTTTCACTACAGAATTCATCCCTTCATTTTTCATATAGAAAAAACTTTTAAATATATACTCCACACATTTTAAAAAGCGATAATATATCCTCCAATGAGAAAAGTTTCTGCAGGGATTCCGCTCTCCAGTTTTTTTATATAGCTCCGGAACCTCTGAAAGCAATCGTTCCATCAATACCTGTTCATTAAAATTATCCCTTACATGTTTTTGGGCATTTCTCGCACACGCTATTCTTAACGAAGAATCCTCAATAGCAATCTTTAGTTTTTCCTCCCAAGATATATCATTATTATCTGCCAAATACCCATTATCACCGTCTGTTACTACATACGTGTATGGTTCAACATTTGAATAGACACCTACAACGCCGGATAATGTGTACTCAAGATATTTATTAAAATATTTGCATTTAGCAAAAGGACTATCTTCTAGCGGAGCAATCCCCACATCAAATTTTTGTTCGTCCATAAATTTTCGATATTCTAGTAAAGGCATTCCCTCAATATAGGTGATTGGAATACTCTTTTCCAGCCCTTCGCAATTTGGATGTACCGAGATAAATGTTAAAGAAAATTTTCCGGGATAGCAAGCTGCTGCCTTGCGAAGAGCGGGAAGAACAATTTGTTCAAACAGAACTTCGTGCTGTCCGCCTCCTGCTGCATAGACAAAGCGTACCATATCCCTCTTTTCTGTTTCGTAATCTCTCTCTAATAATTCCCCGTACTTAACCACAGTATCAACGTAAACTCCACGTTTGTCAATTGTGTAGCCAAGCATCTGTTCCATTAAATGCCTGCTGGTGGTCATAAATACATTGGAATTATTTAATGCTTTTATCAGCCCTTTTCTCCGCCAATACAAATCTGGATGTGTTTTAGGAAGATGAAGTAAATCATCGTCACAGGTGGTTATAATAAAGCACCCTGATTTTCTCGATAATGCCGCAATCCTCCACGCATAAACATTATTGGGACGAATCATCACTAACACGTCGCACCAATCTATATCTGATGATTGTACATCACTTAACATGATAAACTTTGATAGAATTCCATATTCTTTGGAAATATTTCCCCAAAAATTCCGCGTGATACTCACTGTAGGTATTTCGTTTTCATAAATGAATAATACGTTATTCAAGACACTACCTCTACATGCAATATTTTAAACTTATTCTGTTTTCAAAAAGGCCACTGAATACTATTTAATATTCTGACCATATCATCCGAGCTAAAATACAACTCTATACTTGTAAAGAAAAGGATCCCTATAATCATTAATGACTGCAGACTCTTTTTCCATGAAATCCTTTTGAAAAGTAATACCTTAGAGTTGCCCACATTAAACACCACAACATACTGTATTAAGATAAAACAATTAAAAAGTCTCTCAAATGATGCGGATATAATAGTAATCGGTAAAAAAAGAAGCATCAACTTATTTGCTTCACATATCATTCTATATCTCGGTATTTCAGTATTCTCATAATGGCCTTCTTTTATTTGTATTTCACATGCCTTATTAGTCAAAAAAAAGAGAAACAGATGTTTACATAATAAGAAAAAGGCATACCGAAAGTGAACTCCTTCACCCTGAAAGTATGATAGTACACGAACCGCATTATTCCCTGATATTGGCAAAGCATTAAAAACATTATATATGGTCTGCATATAAAAAGTTGAAAAGAGCAAAGCTATCAAAGTAATAACTGCTATGATAACATAATATAACGTTCTAAAGGTTCTGTTTTCTTTCGGCTTAATAAGGAGGAAAATCAAAAAAGCGTATGCTGTTATATGAATCTGGGCACTTAAGATTATTATAATACAATACCATACCCGATCTTTCTTTTTTCCAGTAAGTATCAATGAAAATGCGTTCAAAACGATTGCGCCAGCTAAGGCACTTCTCATTTGCGTTATAAATCCAGTTAAGGGAGTTATCAAGGCAAGAGCAGCAACAGCACTAGGAGTTTCACTATATTTCTTTATTGCAATGTATAATAAGATTAAAACCAAAGTAACCCATATTAATTTAAAATCATCAAAGCTCCATCCTTGATCATGAAAAAAAAATCGAACAATATCAAAAAGAGGTTCTTTATCATGAGAAATTCGACTATTATAAGCGTATCGGTAATTCGAGAGATCATTTGAGTCCGTTACACATATTGCGAAAATCCAAAAGAAAAAGAAAATAATGAAATATTTCATATTCACCTTTTTTCTGACAAAAGTACCTGAAATGATCAGTACAGTCCCTTTTGATCTTCCACTATACAACCCAACAAAAACTAATAAGATTCCAGTTATTATCGCAAAAACAGCCTTGGTTTCAAGCATTTTTATACACCCATTCGTTAAACTTCTGTGCTAATTTGTAATTTCATCAAGCATTGCCTCAAAGGTATGATTAATTTTTATCTTATGCAGAACATCCATATACTCTCTATCTAAGAATTCCGGTATTTCTTCTATATTCTGGATTCCGAGAATAAAAACATTATTCCTATTGTACAAATCCTTATTGACTATATTTTTATTTGTAGTTAAAAGTTTTATTCCTATAGCCGCCGCTTCCATATCCCTCAGTGTCACGCCTTCCTGGTTTTCCATAACCATATTTAGAATGGCGCGGCTTCTTGTATCGTAATCAATTACCTTCTCATACGATATAGGTCGTTGATAATAGGGTTTTTTCTTTGATAATTTTCCATCCTTCGTTATAATAAATTTCGTCTTAAGCCCCATCTCCTGCAAATTTTTTTCTAATGCTAATAATTTTTCTCCGCGTCCTTTGTCACTACCGACAAAAAAGACATCGTATTCAGGTGTTTGCTTGGACTTATAGGTCATTTCTCGAATCCAATAATTTTTAGACAATCGAATCTTATACTTCCTGCTGTCATAGTCGTCATACGTCCATATTCGTATTCCGTTTGGTATGTTATCTGGAAACAAATTGTTTGCTTTTCCTACCATATTGTTATATAAATAATTGCATTGAGCCTTTGAAAACTTCCTTTTAATCCATTTCAGATAATGTACTGTGATATTTACATCAAAGATATTTACATATTCTATCCCCGCTTTTGGTAACTTTTTATTGTACCAAATTGTTTTAGGGAGAACAGGCAATCGAAAGCATATTTCTCTAAGTATTCTTAATGGTAGTCCATCTCCGTAATATGGTGAAAATACACGGAGTCCTTTCTCTTCTATGCTTTTTCTGGCATAGCCAGTTGAGGCCATAATGAATATAGTATTTTTTTTACTCCAATGCAGCATTAATATAGTCTCCTTGTGGTTTAAATTCTTGAATTCTTACTGGAAAGTTATCTATTACAAATTCTCTCTATACCAATCTATAGCAGATTTAATACCGCATTTAAAGCTCCAGTCAGGATCGTAACCCAGCAATTCTTTTGCCTTGCTTATATCAGCATTACTGTGCTTAATATCACCAGCACGATCAGAACCAAAATTGGGCTTGATATTAACATTAAGAATCTCTGTTAAGCTATTGTAGATATCCAACAAATACTCTCTCCCTCCGAAGGCAATATTAAATGTTTCACCAGCCGCTTCATGGGATGCCAGACAAGCCTTTAAATTTGCCTCAATGACATTCTCAATATAGGTGAAATCACGGCTCTGTCTGCCATCCCCATTGATTGTCGGTATTTCTCCGTTTATTAGCTGCTTGATAAACTTCGGAATTACGGCAGCATAAGCCCCATTGGGATCTTGACGTCTGCCAAATACATTAAAATACCTAAGTCCATAAGTGTCCAACCCATAATGTCTTGTATACTGCTTTGCCCATTCCTCGTCTGCTCTTTTACTGACCGCATAAGGTGATAACAAATTTCCTTCTCTGCCTTCCTTCTTTGGCAGATAAGGTTCATCTCCATATACTGAAGAGCTGGAGGCATATACAAACTTCTTAACATGCTTCCGTCTGGCCGCTTCGAGCATATTAACAGTACCTGTGATATTATTTGCACAATAAAATAAGGGCATCTCAATGGAGCGGGGAACAGAGCCCCAGGCAGCCTGATGTAATACGAAATCAACTCCCTCACAGGCTTTCATACAAGATTCAAAGTCTTTCACATCACCTTTAATAAATGTATAGTTTGGATTGCGGATAAATAAGTCAACATTTTCCTGCTTTCCTGTGGATAAATCATCAAAGCATCGAACCTTATATCCAAGGTTTAGAATCGCCTCGCACAAGTTTGAACCTATAAATCCTGCACCGCCCGTCACAATAAAAAGGCTGTCTGCAGGAAATTTCACATCTTGATATCCCAAATCACATACTCCCATCTCAAAATCCGCCGTAAATAAAAGCGGTATTTCCGTAATAACCAAGCAATATGGTCACTCCCAAGAAAGTAAAGAAAATCACCAGTGACCATATTTTTGACAAATCTAGTATTGGATAAAATCCATTTACGTATAATATCTTATTCTTTTTTGCCTTTCTTATAGCAGTCAAAGTTGCTGCTGCCACACATATGATAGCAACGAATGTCCATGTGTACGGCTGGCTTATACCACTATGAAAAGTAAACATCGCTTTCCAATAAAGGACAGCTTTCTCCATACTTTCTGCTCGGAATACTGTCCAAAACAACGTTACTAATAAAAATGTACCCGCTGCCTCCAGCCCTCTCAAAACCATATTTTCCTGGATATTCCTTTTTCTAAGCCATCTCGTTATACAGTTTGCAATACCATGCAATGCCCCCCACCATATAAAATTCCACCCTGCTCCGTGCCAAAGCCCAGACACAAGCATTACAATAAAAAGGTTTATGTATGTCCTTTTCTCCCCTTTGCGGCTACCTCCCAATGGTATGTACAGATAATCCTTAAACCATGTAGACAATGAAATATGCCACCTGCTCCAAAAATCAGAAAATCCTCTCGCCATATATGGCAGATTAAAATTTGGACTGAATTCAAAACCTGTGATTTTAGCAAGTCCTATTGCCATATCAGAATATCCACTAAAATCCAGATATATCTGTAAGGAATAACTGACAGCTGAAAAAATGACTGTACCGGTGTTATAAACACTTGGCGCAAGGAATACATCATCGACAAATACACCTAAGTGATCCGCCAATACCATCTTTTTGAACAGACCAAATGCAAATATCTGCACTCCATCATGGATTGCATTCAATCTAATTCCAGGATATTTTTTTATCTGTGATTTGAATTCTTCCCATCTTACAATCGGTCCTGCTGTTATTTTAGGAAAGAAAACCATATACAAGCCAAAATCAACAAGGTTTCTTTCCGCCTCACATTTACCTTTGTATACATCAACCACATAGGATAATGCTGAGAATGTAAAAAAAGATATCCCAAGCGGCAGCATGATATTTAATGTGCGTGTATTTAGCCCAAACAGCTTATTATAACTCTCAATAAAGAAATTTGTATATTTAAAATAGGCAAGGACTGCTATTAACCCAATCCCACCTCCAGCTGCTATTTTTCTTTGAGTTTTTTCCTCTTCAGTACAATGTATTAACACTCCACATCCGTGAGCAATAAATGTATCAACAGTTACACAAAGACAATATTTCCAGTCAGCGGAATATAGAAAGAAAAGGCTATATAGCAAAAGTACACCCAGCTGAATTCTCATAATACAGCGATTTTTGCTCTTATTTCTTATAATTTGCAATATAAAAAGAATGGTCGACAGAATGACAAATTGGATAATAAAGAAAAATTATTCAACCCCATTTTCTAATGCACCTATTATATTAGCAAGCCTATCCGCAACAAGCCTATGCCCTTCATTGTTAAGATGTCCATAACCAACTGCTGTATTAATAAATCCATGTGCCAGTTTATTCTTTCTATTGTACAATTCTTTAAAATCATCATACATATCGACAAACATTATGCCATTCTCCCCGCATACCCTCTCAAATTCAGCAACAATGTCCTCATCTTCTCCAAAATTTCCTGCCTCATCAATAATAGTTTCAGGATGGTAAAAAATGATGACCTGCCTTCCATTGGCTGTATCAGATATCCTCTCTATAAAACCATTTAGTGTCTCTCTATACGCTTCATCTATATCAATTTCAATAGAATTTTCATCATTTACCTTTCCTGCATTCACAGCAGATATGGAAGAAGATATCCAATTGCCTAATTCACGATACAATGGCAGAAAGCAAGGAATATATTTCTGTACTGCATA
>Ga0137308_101758_pt1 | contig 18400 bp, 9 predicted proteins | sample Inofrocosms_June_FD_97181 | JGI IMG/M metagenome (GOLD analysis project Ga0137308, IMG submission 97181) | Mouse cecal microbial communities from Vienna, Austria - N-Acetylneuraminic and N-Acetylglucosamine D2O microcosms_June | ecosystem: Host-associated > Mammals > Digestive system > Large... | reverse complement strand
TACACATTAAGATTGAGATTTTGATTGAAATATGCTAAAATAGAAAGAACAAATGTTCTTATATTTTTAATTCTGAACTATTCGAAATAAAAGAAAGGAAACTGGCAAACGCATTGCTTTCTGCTTGATCCGGATCAGGGCATTATCTGCCAGGTCAGAGCACGTATTGAGAGGTTGTTGGATGATCCAGATGATTTTTTTAATACAAAAATTTTTTCCGTCCTAAAAAATATGATGAGGAAAAACAAAAGATTCAATTTAGACCCTTGCATACAGCAGATATTATAGACCAGATTGCAATTTTGTCAATGCTAAATATATTTATCTATGAGCAGCCGGAAAGTGATTTGGGTTTAGAACTTTCAATTTGAGCAAACTGATTCCAAGTAAACCCCCATATCAGCCTTGCAGATACCACCATGAATGAAAGAGGGTTTACTTTGAGCCTCCGGCGGATGCGCAGAAAATGGGAATGGAAGATGTCACTTCGTGACCCCATTTTCGCGCAGTTCAGCGCCGGAGCGCTGAACTTTCAAAGTAACGCCAGAAATAAGGCCAGAGAAGATCTTATAGAATAATGGGTCCGAGAAAGATCTGATTGTAAAGGGATATTATGTGCTTTTTAACTGGAAGAAGGATTTGGATGAACAAATATCTTCCGTCAGATACATTTGCCTTACAATGACAGACGAGTACTAGAGTGTGTCTGAAAATTCATTCCCGGCATCTGTGCGCCCCACTTCGCGGTATATTTGGCCCAAATTCACTTAACGTAGCCCACTACGCCGCGTTCATTTGGGCCAAATCTCCCACGAAGTGGAGCGCACAGCTACCGAAAAGCAATTTTCAGACACACTCTAGGGATGCTTTTGATGAGGTAAAAGCACATGGAGCAAGGCACAGGATTTAGACTTTATGGTTTGTATACAAGAGGGCAGATATATGAGTTTTTATTTATCAAAAGAAGTAATGCCAAATGATACTTTGAGAACAGCTTTTAACGCTCTCGCGGTTAAAACATTTGGATTTTCATTTGAAGACTGGTATCAGAAGGGATACTGGAGTAATTTTAATTTGCCGTATACCCTGTTTCAGGGGAATGAGGCAGTCGCGAATATCTCGGTAAACAAGCTGGAGGTTCTCATCAGGGGAGAAATCCATAACATCATCCAGTTAGGCACAGTGATGACAGAGAAGGCGTATCGCAATCAGGGACTTTCCCGTGAGATTATGGAAGAAATAAAACACGATTGGGAGGATAAATGCGATTTCATGTTTCTTTTTGCCAATAAGAGTGTTTTGGATTTTTATCCCAGATTTGGGTTTGAAAAGAAACAGCAGTATCAGTTTGAAACAAAGGCTGGAAAAGCATCCGGAGCATGCCGGAAATTAAATATGGATCTGTCGTGTGACAGGCAGATGTTAAGGGATTATTATGTAAAGACCAATCCTTTTTCGAAAATTCAGGTGATTCATAATGATTCTCTGTTAATGTTCTATTGTACTTCTATTATGAAGGACTGGATTTACTACACTCCGGAATACGACGCGGTGGTAATTGCAGAGCAGGATCATGGGCGATTAAGATGCATGGATGTTTACTGTGATCAGGGAAAGAATCTGCTGGATATTCTTGCTTCTGTAGCAGATGCAGACGCGAAAACGGTCAGTTTGGAATTTACACCTTGTGATGACTGCGGTTGGGATGTATCTCTGATCCAGGACGATGAGGATACACTGTTTGTGCTGTCAAAGGGGGAAACGGTTCTGGATAATGGGAGACTGCTGTTTCCGGCAATTTCGCATACATGATTTTGTCTGTTATAGTCAGATAATACATCTGCCAACGAGGTTTTGGAAACTCTATGAATGCCTATGAAAGAAAGGGGAACACCATGGTCATTCTCATTACCGGGGCTACCCACACGGGAAAGACAAAGCTGGCCCAGAGGCTCCTGGAAAAATACAAATACCCATATCTTTCTATGAATCATTTAAAGATGGGGCTGATCCGGAGCGGGAATCCGGTCACAATCATTGACGGTGATTATGAGGGTGTAACGGGAAACCTGGTTTGTGTTATGAATGTTTAGAGGTTTTGAATATGCAGGAATTTTACAGAGAAGTAAAGAAGCTTGATCCGGCCAGCCAGAATATGGCCCTGACCGTTCTGGACGGAAAGTTTGCCGGAGAAAAAGCGCTGGTGTCAGACGGGAGGATTCTGTGGCGGTCCATGGAGGGCGGATTGCTTGCCGGGAGGCCGCAGCTGGAGGAGTTTCATGGCGGCCATGGTCTGGGGGATGTCCAGAACAGCGGCATTTACTCCATAGGCGGCAGTACAGTTTTTTGTGATCTGTTTGCCAGGGAGAAGAAGATCGTCATCTGTGGCGGCGGTCATGTGTCTATTCCGATTATCAAGATCAGCCGGATGATGGGGATGGAGGTGCATGTCCTGGAGGACCGGCCTGTGTTTGCGGATCATGCCAGACGGGCCGGGGCCAGCATGGTGGTCTGCAGGCCCTTTGACCAGGGGCTTGCCGGGATTCAGGGAGACCTGGATACATTTTTTGTCATTGTCACCAGGGGACACCGCTATGACCAGATCTGTCTGGAGGCCATTGCCCGGAAGCCTCATGCCTATATCGGCATGATCGGCAGCAGGCGGCGGGTGGGCCTGGTGAAAGAAGCGGCCATCACAGGCGGTGCCAGTCCGGAGGTAATCCGCCGGGTCTACACACCCATCGGCCTGGATATCGGCGCAGAGACTCCTGAGGAGATCGCAGTGGCGGTGATGGCGGAGATTATTCAGGTGAAGAATAGGGAGAGGCGCAGCGGCGGGTATACCAGGGAGATCCTGGACGGGATTCTGGGGACGACAGATGGAAAATGGCCGGATAAGGTACGGCATAACAGAACAGAGCTGGATGGAACACAGCCAGACAGAGCAGGCCGGGTTGAAGCGGAGCCGGACGGGGCGCGCCGGGATGAATCGTGGCAGCAGGAAATGATACCGGACAGCGCACAGTCGGACTGTTCAGAGGATAGTGATGTGCTCCAGATGGTTCTGGCTACCATTATTGTCCGCCGTGGTTCAGCCCCCCGCCAGACCGGTACCAAGATGCTGGTACGGTCAGACGGAACCTGTGTGGGGACAATTGGCGGCGGATGCGTGGAAGCAGAGCTGGTTCGCGGCGCCCTTTCCATGATCCGGTCCGGGGCTCCGGCGTTTCAGGTCTGTCATGTGGACATGACCGGCCAGGATGCGGAGGATCTGGGGATGGCCTGCGGAGGAACCATGGAGGTGATGCTGGAGCTGGTGTCTGCCGTCTGCCGGAGGGACTAGTACTGCATTGCGGAAATTCCAGTGAATTAAGCACCCGCTATCCACGCCATCTGCACGCCTGCAAAGCTAGACGTAGGGTCCACTACGCCGTCGCTTTGCATACGCACAGCTGACGCAGATATCGAGCACTGAATTCATCGTTATTTCCGCAATGCAGTACTAGAGTGTGTCTGAAAATTGCTTTCTGGCAGATGTGCGCCACAGTTTGTGGGACACCGAAGGCGCCCCTTGGGAAATGTGCAGATCAATACTGCTCAATCACCCTGATTATTTCCTCTGCAGAATACAGTTCTTCATAATCATAGCTGACAGCTATGGAGGAATCATACACCTTACCAAGCTCACTCCCATATTCGTCCGGGCTTACTTTGACTCCGTTCCATTCATACTGGTAGATGGGGTTGCCATTCGCATCCAGCTGTATCCGGCTGTTGTCCTCGGCACCGTAGTAGCCGGCGGCGATCAGTTCCAGTTCGGCGCCATTGAGACGGTACACCAGATCATAATAGTAGTCCATATGCCCTTCAGAGTTACAAAGCAGATTTTCACGGGGAATGTAGGAGAAATACAGCCGGTTAAGCTGGGTCACATGGACCTTCCCCTCTGCGTAATGGACGATCCGGCATCCTGTGGCCTCGTTGGTTCCCACTTCCACTATTTGCGGAATCCCGTCGTCCTTCATGAAGATCAGGGTGTAGCCCTGCTGGTATTCCGCATCGGAATCATTTAATAAATACTGGGTGTACGCCTTCTGCCAGGGCTGTAAATTCTTCGAGGTATCCGGACTGCCCTGACCGGATGTGCCTGACCGGCCGCCGCTGATGAAGTCTTTGGCGGTCTGAATGGTGATCTCTGCCAGCGCACTGGCTGCGGTTTCCGACATCTCTGCTTCATAGGCAAAAGTACCATCTGCTGTCCCAGTGTAATAGCGGATTAGGGAATAAGGTGCGCCTGCCTGGGGTCCGGCATCCGGATAATAACTGAGGATGAGAATAATGTCATCGTAACCGTCATGGTTGTAGTCCGTGAAGGAAACGGCCTCCACCTGGTGGAACTGTCCGGACCCTACGTTGTCCGCAGTGGTGCCCGGAAGCTGTGAGAGTACCCTGCCGTTTTTTTCAATAAGAAAGACCACGTCAGCAAGGGGATTTGCGGAGGTGTCAGGTTCATAGGAGGCAAAGGTCACCTGGCCGACAGGATGCAGGGTCACATCAAAGGTCTGCTCCGGGATCAGGCTGCCCCGTGAATATCCGTCGGTGGCTGCGCCCGAGGAGTCCCCCTGACCAGAGCCCTGACTGCCGGTTCCCTGCAGCCCCTGACTGTCAGATCCCTGCATTCCCTGACTTCCGGATCCCTGCGTTCCCTGGCTTCCGGATCCTTGTGATCCCTGGGAACCAGGATCACCAGTTCCCTGCTCTATGGATATCTGTACTTCTTTTTCCTCCACTGCCGACTGGGTTTCTGTGGTTTCTGTCTGGAGGGATACTTTCTCCGGACTGCAGCCGGCTATAGCAAGACCAGTTAAAGTGCACATGATGATAGTACGTAATTTCCTTTTGTCAAACATTTCTTTTACCTTCTTAAAATAATCTTTTTAGAACTGGATTTTTGTAACAGCCCGACCTGGATAAACCAGAATAACAATATACAAAATTTTGCCATTTTGCACAAAAAATCATTGTTATGTGCCTGAATAGCCTGGACAGCGGCAGGTTTCCCACAGCCTATGGCAAATAGGATATGGGGGCTCAGGGCCGATGTCTGTTATGTGCGGATGTGTGAAAAGTGACTGTATTGTCAGGGTTCTGGGGCTGCCGCTGCATCTGCCTTGTCCTTCAAATCCGTAATCCACGCCTCAATCGCCTGGGCCAGCACAAGCTGCTGCTGCAGAACCGCCAGTCCGGTACTGGGAATCCCGGGAAGCTCCTTCTTCCGACTGAGATTGTCCTCTATGTAGGATTTCAGGATTTTCACCTGTCCTTCAATGTGTTCCAGACAAGTCTGCTGCTGGTCTGGTGCAAGGTACTCCAGATTGACGATCACTGCGTTAAAGTCCAGGAGAAGAAGCACCGGTTTTCCCGATATCTCCAGCATAAGCCGTTGAAATCTTTCTTCACCAGCAGGAGTGAGGGAATAGACCACCTTTTCCGGCATCTTCCCCTCCTTCACAGCGACCCCTGAGACCAGTCCCTTTTCCTCCAGCTGGATCACCTTCTTATAGATGGAAGGGGTACTGATCTTTACCCATCTGGAAATGTTGCGGTATTCAACTAATTTCTGAATGTCATAAGCACTGAGCGCTTCTTTTTTCAGCATCCCAAGCACAATCAGATCAATGGTTGCCATAAACTTCCTCCTCATTCAGCTGCTGTTTTTTATAGTACTATGTCATCTGTATTCTGTCAAGAACAGGTCTTTTTCCTGGGCTGGTATCTGCCGACCGGGGGAAACGATCTGGCCATGAGTGGTGACCATAGGTATATATAGTGAAAGAGAAGATGCTGAAAATACTTGCAGAATCCCTCTGAATATGCTACAATGAATTTGCATTTCCCGGACGCTCTTATCCGGGGTGTTTCTGGCAGTTCTGCCAGTAAATCCTATGATTTAATAAATAGCAACAGGAGGTTATTCTATGGGAAAAAGGAAAAAATGGGCAAACAGAAAGAGAAATTCATATTTCGGGAAATCAAAGGGAGGGACTGCCAGACAGAAGGCGGGCAAAAAATGGAAAACGCAGATGAGATGGAGGAGGAAACAAAGTGACAGACATGATCTGGTCCAGATGCTTGCGGACAGCGGCCAGGATTTAAAGGTAAGTCTGGTCAATGATTTTGCCTTCAAACATGTATTTCACAATAAGAAAGCCCTCAAGGGCCTGCTGAGTGCCCTGCTGGATATTCCGCCAGAGGAAATCGTGGATCTGGAGCTGCTTGATACCTTCCAGTCAGGCAGCTACAAGAAGGACAAAACAGGGATTCTGGATATCAAGGTTCATCTCAACAACAGTCAGAAAATCAACATCGAAATGCAGGTACGCCAGCAGGATAACTGGACGGAGCGGTCTTTATTCTATCTCAGCCGAATGTATACGGCAGATATGGTCAGCGGGGAGGATTATGGGGTTCTGGAACCATGTATACATATCAGCATCATTGATTTCGAGATGCTTGGTCTGTCACGGCTGTATTCTGTGATCCGGCTGATTGAGGAAAACACAAGCCAGGTATATAGTGACAAACTGAGTCTGCGCGTGCTATACTTGAAGAAATTAGAAAATGCGGATGAGACAGAGCAGCAGACCGAGGTGTACCGCTGGGCCAGGCTCATCACCGCACAGGACTGGGAGGTGCTGAGAGATATGGCAATGCAGGACGAATATAAGGCAGAAGCCGTAAAGGAGATGGTGAAGATCAATTCAGACCGGGCACTGCGGTATGAATATATCAGCCGGGAGATTGCGCGGATGGATGCGGTCAGTTATGCGAAGGATAAGGAGAAACTGCGCACTGAAAAGGAAAAACTGCGGAGCGGTCAGGAGCAATTGCGGAGCGGTCAGGAGCAATTGCGGAGCGGTCAGGAGCAATTGCGGAGCGGTCAGGAGCAACTGCGGAGCGGTCAGGCGGAATTGCGGAGCAGTCAGGAGAAGTTGCACAAGCGCGAGGAGAATGTGACAAGACGTGAAGAGGGCATAAATAAGCGTGAAGAAAATGTAAATAAACGTGAGGAAAGCATAAACAAACGCGAGGAAGAGATGCGCCAGATCCAGATAAAATTCCAGCTGGCCACACATATGATGGCTGCAGGGGAGTCAGAACTGTTCCTGAAGCTGGAAAATGATCCCCAATTGCTCCAGCAGAAAATCCGGGAGTATCATCTGGATACATAAATTTGCCAACATATGGGAAATGAGCTGAAAGGTTCAGACGGGCCACCTTCCTGCTCCACAAACGTGGGGGACAGGAAGCATCGGGCATCAGCCCGATGCCAAATCATATTAGAAAGCGCTTATGCAATCAAAGGCATGTTTACAGCACACTTTCTTATTCAGTTTACGGCCCATCTGAATTATTACAATTTACGGCCCGCCCGAACTGCTGTCACGGATTGTAGCAGGTGGTCAGACTGCTGTCTGTCAGGATCTGAGCCGGTGCATGACATGAAACATTTTGTTAATATCCACCGGTTTTGCCAGATGTTCATTCATCCCGGCGCCCTTGGCCATTGCCACGTCTTCCTCGAATGCATTGGCTGACAGGGCTATGATAGGTATGGTTCCGGCGTCTGGCCGGTCCAGGCTGCGGATCATCCGGGTGGCCTCATATCCACTCATAACCGGCATCATCAGATCCATGAGCACGCAGTCGAATGTACCTGGGTCAGATGCTGCGAAGGCATCCACGGCAGCTTTTCCGTCCTTGGCAGTCACCACCTTTGCCCCCGCATCCTTCAGCATGAATTCCATGATTTCACAGTTAAGCTCATTGTCCTCCACCAGAAGGACACACATTCCGGCAATGTTATGGTGGACATTCTCCTCCTCATTCACAGGCGGTGCGGCCTGTATCCTGTCAATCCGGATAGGCAGTGTGATCTGGAACACGCTTCCTCTGCCAACCTGACTGTCGATCTCAATGGTTCCATTCATCTGCTCTACCAGCTTCTTGACGATGGACATGCCAAGCCCGACGCCGCTATAGTAAGTTCTGGCATCCTGATGCTCCTGGGTGAAGGGTTCAAAAATGTGTTTTTTGAAATCCTCCCCAATGCCGATTCCGGTATCTTTGACTACAAAACGGTAGTGGGCGGTTTGGTCCCTGCAGGCGGTTTCCGTCACCTGGACGAATACAGAACCATGGGGCTGGTTGTATTTCACTGCATTGTCAATAATATTCATCAGGATCTGCTTTAAATGCAGCGGATTCCCCAACAGTCTGCTGTGGCGCAGCTTTGTTTCCTCAAGGACCAGCCGGATTCCCTGCTTCTTTGCCTGGGCGGACAAGATCGAGATACAGTCTGTCAATGTCTCGTGAAGGTCAAAGGGCTCTTCCACCGCTGCCGCCCTTCCGCTTTCCAGTCTGCTGACCTGGAGGACATCGTTGACCAGGGACAGAAGATGCTTTGCAGACACACGTATATTTTCACGGCACGCCTCTTGCTGCTTCGGATCATCCGGTTTTTTCTCCATGATATCCAGCGTTCCCAGAATCCCGTTGATGGGCGTGCGGATATCGTGGGACATATGGGAAAGGAACTGGCTCTTTGCCGAATTTGCCTGCCGGACCTTCTCCAGCAGCTCCATGATGGCCTGCTCCTGTTTCTTACGGGTCACCATGATCTCTGTGATATCCTGATGGTATCCATTCACACAGACGTCCGGCTTTTTGAAGGTTTTGTCTGGTACACCGCCGCAACGGATGTAAATTCTCCCAAGCTCCGGATGATTCCAGGGGTAGATCACTTCGGAACGTCCGGTTCTCAGCATGTCTGCCAGGGATTCCTGCACCATCTCTACATAGTCCGAGTCAATATTTTCAAACCAGTGGCGGTAGCATTCCTCCGGACCGGTCTCATCCGGTACTCCCAGAAGGATCCGCATGGTCCGGTCCGTATACATCCTTGGCTGGCACCCCTCCTCCAGCTCTATGGTCCAGATACCGGTTCTGGCCCCCTCCAGAATATCCTCCAGGCTCTGTCTTGCCTCCAGCTTGTAGCTCTCCTCCTGGGCCACCACTGCATTGACATCCCGCTGGGCGAAGATGGCACAGTTGTCTTCTTCCGCCTTTCCTGTGGCGGAAAAATGAATCTCCAGGTGTTTCAGCCCATAGGAATTCTCATTCACCTGATACCGGGTATAAAATTTCTTCTTTGTCTTTAGCTGGGCAAGGACATAATCTTTTTTCGTTACGGCACGGAGCCGTTCCTGGTCACGGGGAATTACATACCGGGAAATATACTGCTCCATGGCAGTCTCATAGCCCTTTTCAAAATCGACAGTCCAGTCCTTTCTTATCCGCTCGTTGTCCCGGTATATTTCGCACTGGTCTGTGTCAAAGTCTACCTTATAAATGTCCAGATAGTCCACGCTGAGGGCATGGAGAACATCATAGCTCCTTTTCTGAAGCTCACGGACCAGGTCGCGCCGTTTCAGGGCGGATACGATGAAATAGGCGGCAGTCAGGAGCATATTGGACGCATATTCCAGCATCTTTGCCGGCGGATTGTCCACGCCGTAAAAGCCCATAAGTTTTTTTCCATTATAAAGGGGAACAACCACAAGAGAATGAACGCCCTGCCGCTTTAGGGTCTTATACTGGAGGGGCTCCGTCTCCTGGATCGTTTCCAGACAGTCAATGATGATATGTCTGCCGATGTTGAATTTCTGGTACCAGCTGGCACATACCTCGGGGGGAACATTCTGGAGATTTTCTTTTTCCGGCTCCACCCCGTCAGCCACCCACTCATAGGTATTGTCATCGCCCCCGGATTCGTTTTTCTCAAAGATATAGGTCCGCTCTCCATTGAGCGCTTTCCCCAGATGTTCCAGCAGAACCTCCAGACACTGGTCCGGGGATTCCTCCAGCAGGGAGCTGCGAAGGCCCTCATTGATTACAGCCTCCAGATTCTGAACGCTCTGCATACCACTGTGCTGCTTACGTCCTCCGGCAGCCGGCCTGTCTTCGCCGGCCTGCCCCGGAAGCTTCCTTGAATACCTCATAAGCTTGTCCTCCATATATCTGGTTTGGATGAATACCAGTAGTTATCCCGGACTGATTCCTTTATTACACATGATTAAGTCGGTTTGTTCTTCTGATAGCTTTGGAAAAAGCTGACATCTCTCTGCCATGATAGCATAGGATTCTTGGGCACGTCAACAAAAAGGGCAGATACAGCTTCGAAATATGCAGGAAAAGGGTAACAGTTCAAGGGGTACCTGAACTGTTGCGGAAAAGACCTGTATGGCTTCCCTGTATCTTGTAACAGAAGTATGTCTATGATAAGCTTCATTTATGAAACAGACACTGGAAAAAATGAGTTTTCAGGGAAGGCCGGAAATAGACAAGCGAAAAGGAAAAAATCGTAGAGATGCCGGAAAACTGATGGGATAAAAAAATAGAAAGTGTGTGGTATACTGATAGGCAGAGAGACACTGCCCTCATAAAGCTCCGCCGCTGCGCGGACAGCCCGAACAGCAGCCATGAATAAATATACACAACAGTCAAAAAGGAGAATAAACCATGGGAATGGAATACAGTCTGGAAAAATACACCCTTCAGCCCCCAGCAGCCCGCATCCGCATTACCGAGACTCTCAGCCGCTTCCGGCTCCATCTGGCCATTCATGACAAGAGCCACAACACGATTGAAAAATACATCCGGGATGTGAGGAAATTTCTGGAATTCAACCAGGGCGGCACCTTAGACCATGTTGCCGTGGCCAACTACCGCGCGCATCTGGTGGCATCCTACAAGCCCACCAGCGTCAATTCCATGCTGGCGGCCCTCAACAACTACCTGGAATTCCTGGGGCAGAAGGACTGCTGTGTGAGTCTTTTGCGGATCCAGCGGGAAATGTTTCTGGACGAGTCCAGGGAGCTGACCCGTGAGGAATACTGCCGCCTGGTGGAGCAGGCTGACCGGGACGGAAACACCCGTCTCTTTTACATACTCCAGACCCTGGCCGGCTCCGGAATCCGTGTCAGCGAGCTGTCCGCCATCACTGTGGAATCCCTTAGCCAGAAGACTGTATCCATCAATTCCAAGGGAAAGATCCGCCAGATTCTTCTGCCCCGGTCCCTGGTGGAACAGCTCCGGGAATACTGCCGGGAGACAGGACGCACTGCCGGGAGTATCTTCGTAACCCGCAGCGGCAGGCCCATAGACCGCCGTAATGTGTGGAAGGAGATGAAGAGGCTTTGTGAGAGGGTCGGCGTGGACCAGGCCAAGGTCTTCCCCCACAACCTGCGCCATCTGTTTGCCCGCAGTTATTATGAGAAAGAAAAGGATATTGTCCGTCTGGCTGATTACCTGGGCCACAGCAACGTGGAGACTACCCGTCGTTATACTATCACAGGATGTATGGATGCATGCAGGAAGCAGCTGGAAATGGGACTGACTATGAAGCGCGGATGCGGAAAGACCGCAGATGTGTGGAAGGCGAACAGAAAAAATACACCCGTATGACATAAGGATAATTATGTCGTACCAGTGTAATGGATAGTTTTTCCTCTAGGATAACTATACACCCATTGGTTTCAGATTTCAATGGTTTTTTTGACTTTTTTCCAGAAATAGACTTTTTTTCAGGCTGACACCGAAGCTGTACCCGGGGTGGGTCTGTTTTGTGGTGCCCTGAAAAGGCCTGCGCAAAAACGCACACCTGAAAATGCCAGTTTGAGGCGTCCGGAAACGGTATGCTGGGAGATGCATACCAGCCGGAGGCCTTTTTTGCTGCCTGAAAAGGCTATCTGGAGAAGGATTTTCCCTTCAGGCTCCCCATGCAGATGACATAGTTATCCTTATGTCATCCAGGGCGTTCTGGGCAGGAAAGGAGGGGGAGGATCTGGTGCTTAAGAAAGAATCTGAAGGTGGGAAAACGCAGTGGGAAGGGCTGGCCGGTCCCACGGCGATGCTGATCCGTATCTTTGGAAAAAGAGACCGGGAACCATACGGGGACATCGTTCACTACCATCTGAAAAAGCCGGTTCCCTACCAGGGGGCCGCACAGCTGGTGCTGAGAATCGATGCCATCAGCCGCAGCCTGAACCTTCCACCATCCGAAACCACCTTCCGCAGCGTGGCCAGACCCGGAAACGGGAACAGGAATGTGCTGCCAGAGGAATACTGGCAGGAGGAAACATTCAGCCCGGGGCCAGGAAGTGCCAGAGATAAAGGGACAGTATCTGTAGAACCGCCTGCCAGAGGGAAGAGTACGGCAGACGGTTCCGGCAGTTCCGGCGCGGATGGCACAGGTACCAGTCCGCCGCACCAGGTGCGGGAGACCATCTACCTCCAGTTAATCGGAAGACAGCACACCAGCATCCAGGGACGGATCTGGGGGATAGCCACCAGAAAAAAGTATATTACATTCCGGAGTGCATTGGAACTGATTTATCTGCTGTCAGAGGCAGTTTAATTTGACAATGTTTTGATGGGGAGCCGTATTTGCCTGTTTCAGATACAGGCAGATGTCCGGCTGGTTATCGCAATGTCCAGGTATGCAAAAAGGCGCTGACAACGCCTTTATGTATAGGAAGTCCTGAATACAGGGTTTCCATTATTCTAGTAAAGGAGAGAGGGATTATGTTGAAAAAGCTTCGCAAGAACTACAGACGCCTGGTCGCATTTATGTTGACTATCGCCATGACATTCACCAACGTAGGAACGAATCTGAATGTGGCGTTTGCAGCCGGTGAAGAGCAGGAAGCTCTGTTCCTGGTTGATGGTGCAGATCTTAAAGAAGCGATTCAGGATGCCGTCGATGGCGGCGAGACTTTCAAGTTCAGTTCTCTGGAATTGAAAACAAACTCCAAGAGCCTGAAAACTTCCTATGAGAAGTTGATTGGAGGAAAGAACGGCAAAGTCTACCAGTTAGACGTGGACGTGGATGAGCGTTATGCCCCGGAAGGTACTTCTGTGGAGGTATTCTACAATGCGGGTACGGAAGATGTGATCTTCCTGTTCATCAACGAAAGCGATATGGTAGTAAAGTTCCGTGCCAATGTGGACGGCTACGAGACCGCGCGGGTGACGATCAATCCCAATGCGGTCAATGTGGATGACACAGAAGCCTCCTATGTGGAAGACTACAGCAATACCACCATGGTGGACGACATGCCCCATACCCTGGGTGCAGAAGTCCTGAACCCAACTACTGGGGCCAATGCAGACGAAGGAACGGAAGCAGAAGAAACCCCGGAGGCAGTAGAGGGTACCGCTGGTGAGACCAGTGCTGCGGACGGAAGCGGAAACGATGAGAGCAGCTCAGCCCAAGAGACCACAGCGGATGAGAGCAGTGAGTCCGGTGACAGCGTTGAAGGTGAGACCTCTGAAGCAGCCAGTGACAATGGCGGCGAGGAAGGTGAGACTACCGGAGCAGCCGGCGACAATGGCGGCGAGGAAGGTGAGACTACCGGAGCAGCCGGTGATAATGGCAGCGGAGAAAGTGAGACTACCGAAGCAGCTGGCGAGGATACCGACGCAGCCGGCAGTGAGGAAGAGACCACAGCAGCTGACGAAGCTGCCGGGGAGGAGAACGAGCCGGAGACGGAAGCCGAGGCAGAGGACAGCAGCCAGACAGATACAGAGGATGCCGCTGACGAAGAAGCCGAAGCAGCCGGCGAGGCCCAGCCGGAGGCAGGCAGCGCAACTGCCAGTATTTCTATCCGGAAGCTGCAGCAGGTAGCATCCAGTGTGCAGGTTCTGGACGATGCAGACATTGTCATCGATGCCGAGGATGTGCCGGAGGATGGGGACACGGAGATCAGCGAGGATTCCCAGGTAGAAGTGGAGACCGATGCAGCCGACCAGGAAGAGCCGGAAACCACTGTCGAGGCTGAGACCGAAGCTGAAACCGAAGAAACCCGCGCAGCCGAGACAGAAGAGTCGGAAGCAGATGAGACTGAAGATGATACCGAGCAGACCGGCGCAGCAGAAACTGAAGAAACCACAGAGACAGATGCCGAAGCCGGTGACACAGAGGAAAGCAGTGCAGCCAGTGACGCAGCTGATGAAAACGGCGATGCAGATATTATTATAGAAGAAACTACCGCAGCTGGCGACACCGATGTGACCGATACTCCGGTAGAGGTAGAGACACCTGCCGAGACTACTCCGGCAGATGGGAACAATGCAGGGGAAACCCAGGCACCTGATGAGAACAACGGTGCAGCCGATATTCCTGACTTAAGCGATGGTCAGGAGCTTGAGGATGACATCAACGGGACACTGGAGCATCTGGGTACACTGAATGGAAGAGCCTACAATACTGTGACCATCTGGGATTCTGCAAATGCAAGAGCCTACAAGGTGGCAGCAAAGGATCTGACAGGAATTGATGCAGTGGCAGGCATGTTCCGGGTGGACTACAGTGTGGATCCGCTGGGGGCAGCCGAGATCAAAGGAAGCAAAACCATCAATGAAGGTGAAAACCTGTATTTTGCGGTGAATCCCCAGGTGGGCTTCGAAATCAGCTCCGTGACAGCCAACGGCACAGAGCTTGAGGCTGTGGATACAGCAGAAACCGGGGCAGGAGAGCTGGCCGGATATGAGTTTGTCTATGCAGTGGAAGAAGCTTCCGAAGACCTGGAGATCCTGGTATCCCTGGAGGAAGTGTCCGAGCATCCGGCATTTGCCGACCAGAAGACTGCAGGCGGGATCAATGTTTCCGTAAGTGCAGAGGAAGGCGTTCTTCCGGCAGACACCGTGCTTCTGGTAGAAGAGGTGGGCAACAGGGAAGCCCTGATCGAGGCAGCACAGAACCAGATTGATCCTTCCGCAGAGGAAACCAGGGTCAGCGATGTGATCGCATTTGATATCCGTCTGGAGACCCAGGATGGCAGAAAGGTGAATTTCGACGGAGACGTGGTGGAAGTGACGTTCTCTGGTTCCCGGATCCGCAGGATGACCGAGGAAGCCGACCAGGTGCAGGTCTCCTATGTGGAAGCTGCCGGTGACTCCAGCAGGGAAGCCGTGGAAGCCGCCCAGGTCAGTGAACTGACCGCAGACCTGATCAAAGAGCAGGATGTGAGCGGTACGGCAGTCCGGGAAGTAGCGTTCGAGGCAGAACATTTTACCACGATTCAGGTGACATTTACCGAGCGGGTCGTATCAGAAGAAATATGGACCGTAAGATTCTACGAGTCAGAAGAAGCGGAGACACCATTTGTAACCCAGTCCGTGAAAAATGGCGCCGGAACTATTGCTCCCTATGCAGAGGAGCGGGACGGCTATGAATTCTTAGGATGGGTTGAGAAAGGTGACGACAGCAAGACCATTGTTGATTTTGGAACTGTTGAGAAAAACCTTGATGTATATCCTGAGTACAAGAGCCTGGATACAGTGATTCTGCGTGTGGATTATGTGTACAGTGACGGGTCAAAGGCCGCAGAGTCTTATGTGGCCACGGTACCGAAAGGTGAGACACGGGTTGTCGAAAGTCCCGCCATTGAGGGCTTTACTGCTGATAAAAAGACTGTTACGCTCAGTGAAGATAATTTAAGCGAAACCGTAACATATACCGGTAATGAGCGTACGTATATGGTTTATTACCGGAAGCAGTCCCTGGATAACGAGCAGGTATATGAGCAGGTCGGCCAAGGCACCGAAAGAACCGGTATAGCCGGTGAAAAGACGGATATTGATGTGGCAGGGCTTCCGACATATACGGGATTTGTCCGCAGACCCTTCAATAATGTAAGAATTCCCGGTGGATCTGAGGATTTCGCGATCTATATTGACTATGACCGCGAGAAATATCTCCTGATCTATGATACGGACGGCGGAAGCTATGTGGCTCCCCAGTCTGTAAAATACGGGGCAGAGATCCAGCTTCCGGCTGAGAATCCCACAAAACTGGGATACGAGTTTATGGGCTGGGATGTAGAAAAAGGTACGACAATGCCTGCGACACAGAAAACCGTTACGGCCAGATGGCAGGAAGCCAAAGAGGCAGCTTATACGGTGGTGTACTGGCAGGAGAAGGTTCCGGGAACCTATGATGAGTCAGATGGGATCCAGTATGACTTTTATACGGTTGATTATCAAACCGGTACGGTCGGGAGCGTGATCGGATATAAGGATCAGGCAGAAACAGGATTCTCTTTAAATAGGACGAAGACGGATGCAGAGACTGTTAAGATTACTTCTGACGGGAAAGCTGTAAAGAGTGTTTATTTTGACAGGAACACATATACGATTCACTTCCAGTTGGATTACCGTGATCCAAACAACAACTGGATCCCTGTATATGAGGATTTTGGTAGTATTACGGCTAAATATGGCGCAGATATTTCAGCTCAGTGGAATGAAAAAGCTAAGGATTATCAATGGAAATCCGGCGATGGCAAGAAGGACGAAAAAGTTTACAGTTTATTGAAAATTATGCCAGCCGAAAACTTGCAACTAAGTGGTATTCCACGCGATATGCAAGTAGATGTAATATATTATGCAGATGGATTGAATGGAGAGACGATCCTAAAGGGAGTAGAAAAGAGAGCTACTTTTTATAGTAGGGGAAATGCTGTATTCAACGAAGATGGTAGCTGGAAAGTCGATGAATATGGTAACCAGATATTTACTGATGTCGAACTAGAGAAAATAGATGTCGCTCAATTTGAAGGTTTTACGTTTTTGGAAAACAGCAGGCCTGAAGACTATTTACGGGGATATAAAGGCATGATTAATGAGGCGGTCAATGATCCTTATCATTTGGCCTATCCATTGCGGTATTCCAGAAACACATATGAGATTGTGTTTGAAGACTGCACAATCGAGGGCAATTCCGAAATAACAAGCAATAAAGCCTCTAGAAAATACGAGGCCCCAATAGCAGCAGTGAGCCCTGATACAGACCAGATCAAGCCTCCGGCAGAGTATTCCGGTTATACCTTTGCAGGCTGGTATACTTCCCCGACTTACGAGGAAGAGGTGGACTGGAGCGCGACAATGCCGGCAAAGAATCTCCGATTCTTTGCAAAGTGGGATCCTCCAGTGTATACGGTCACCCTGCATCCCAATAATGGGGAGGCTGTGACAAGGGACTCTGTTTCCAAGGGCACGTTCTATGACGTGGCGAATATTACAGAGCCGACCAAAGCAGATGATACATTTGACGGATGGTATCTGGATGCGAATTTTGAGTTCCCTTATGTAAACCGGCAGATCACGGAAAATATCCATCTTTATGCAAAATGGAAGAGTGATGACCAGCTGACTTACAGTATCCGGTATGTGGAACAGAATGAAGCAGGGAGATGGGTGGCGATTGAGGGTGTTACCCAGCCCGAGGATCAGACCGTTGCCAGAGGTGAGTATGTAACCGTCGATGCAATCGGGATCTCAGGTTATACGGCAATAACACCAATGGTGTCTGCCCGGATCAGCGAGAGGAACATGACGATTGAGATCCAGTACAGGAAAGAGGAGACATGGTCTTATATTGTCAGATATGTTGACGCAGATGGAAACGACCTGCCAGGAACGGCTCCGGAGACGTTTTCCACCACTGACCAGATTGTTACGGTTTCCTATAAGCCCATTACTGGCTATATGCTGATGGCAGGAGAGACAGCCCAGAGAACGGTAGAAAAGCCAGCCAATTCCGGTGCTGCTTTGCAGGAAATCGTATTCAGGTACAGAAGCTCCTATGTGGGTTATACTGTCAAATATTATTACAACGGAGTACAGAAACCAGAGATTTCCGACAAACTGGTGTCAGGTATTTACGGACATCAGGTTACCGAGACGGAAATCAGGGAAAACCATGATCATGCTGTGGAAGGGTATGTGCTTGTTGAAGTGAGAAATTGCCCCCTGACCTTAGGCCTGGAAGACAATCAGGTAATTGAGGTATACTATGTAAACCAGGTTACATTATCTTACGATGCTAATGGCGGAACTAATGCACCAGAAAGCACAACATATACCCGTGGAGAAGACGCAAATCTGGCACAGCCAGGAAATATGAGTCATGAGCCAAAGGACGAGAAGCCAGTGGTGTTTGCTGGTTGGACGATGGACACAGCTACGGAAATTATTACCAAGACTGATAATGCGCCAGAAGGTCTGTTGTCTCCAGGGACTCGGCAGATAATGGATGAAGATCATACAGCATATGCGGTGTGGGCGTATGATGAAAATGGAAATAATGTTCCGGATTATAAGGAAAATAAGTATGAAGTAAAGGTAACAGCTGGTGAACACGGAAAAGTAGAGCCAGGCTATAAGAGTGCAGTAGTACTTGAAAACTTTGTTTTAAGTAACTACGGATTCGGAGAAGAGACCGCGACAGCCGACGAGAATTATACGGTCGACAAGTGGGTGATTGTAGGAGCCGGGA
>Ga0137308_101756_pt1 | contig 18454 bp, 19 predicted proteins | sample Inofrocosms_June_FD_97181 | JGI IMG/M metagenome (GOLD analysis project Ga0137308, IMG submission 97181) | Mouse cecal microbial communities from Vienna, Austria - N-Acetylneuraminic and N-Acetylglucosamine D2O microcosms_June | ecosystem: Host-associated > Mammals > Digestive system > Large... | reverse complement strand
ATGAAAGAGCAGGGTAGAGGAGGCGCTGGTATGAAAGAACAGGCAGAGGAGGCGCTGATATGAAAGAGCAGGCAGGCGTCCGCGTCAAAATGACGTTGTTAACTACAGGTTTTGTTTTCATCTTGCTGGTTCTGACCATGTCTGCCAGCAATGCGATCATTATTTTCGCCATAAGACACGGCTGGATCAGCGCAGAACCAGGCGCACCTTTGAAGCCGTTTCTGTTCCAGAGCGGTATCATCAGTATCGTCATCGGCACGACCATTTCCTTTTTTATAAGCCATTTTCCCCTGCGTCCGCTTCATACGCTGATTGACGCGATACACGAGGTATCCGCGGGGAATTATGATGTAAAAATCCATCTGGAGCATCCGAAAGAATTTCAGAAGCTTTCCGAATGTTTCAACCAGATGACAGAAGAACTGGCCGGAATCGAGATGTTCCGTTCTGACTTTATCAACAATTTTTCTCATGAGTTCAAGACGCCCATCGTCTCCATCCTGGGCTTTGCCAAGCTACTGAAGAGCCAGAAGCTGGATGCCTGCCAAAGCCGGGAATATCTGGACATTATCATTGAGGAATCCCGGCGGCTCTCCGAGCTGTCCGCAACCGTGTTAAACCTTTCCAAAGTGGAAAGCCTGACCCTTTTGACGGACAAGACCGACTTTTCCTTGAGCGCAGATTCGGGAAGCCATCCTGCTTCTGGAAAGCAAATGGTCAAAAAAGCAGATTGACTTTGATATTGATATGGAAGAGGTCATGATCCGGGCAAATGAGCCGCTCTTAAAGCAGGTCTGGATGAACCTGCTGGACAATGCGGTCAAGTTTTCTCCGGAAAAGGGCTGTATTGCTGTGGCTCTGCATTTGGAAAATAGACATGCGGTTTTCACGGTGAAGGATCAGGGGGCAGGTATGGATGAAACGATACAGAAATATATTTTTGATAAGTTTTATCAGGGAGATACGTCTCACAATATGGAGGGAAATGGGCTTGGTCTGCCGCTTGTAAAGAGGATTTTAGAACTGCATAAAGGGGAGGTTGCTGTGAAAAGCAGGGCCGGGGAAGGGAGTGTTTTTGTTGTCAGGATTTTGGTGGATGGGAAGTAAAAAATCCCGGGGGAAGCTGACGGGGAATTAAGATTCCAGAGCCGTTTTCCCTGTCAGCATCGGAATTTTTTTGTAAAGGAAGTGCAAATACAGCCAGCAAAGCTGTCTGCCGAGGCTGGGAACCTGTTTTTAGATTCCCGGCCTACGGTTTTGTTTATACTATCCGTTCTGCATTCAGTTTTTTTACTTCGTCAAGTGGAAGTCCTGCGTATTCCGCAATTTTTTCAAGTGTCAATATCCCATCTGCCAACATTCTCCTTGCGGAATTAATCGCTCCCTCTTTCAATGTCTGATTCCTCATATCTTCCATAGCCCGGCACATAATTTCGATTCCCTCCTTGCTCTCTTTAAAAAATCTCACCCTGTCCGCCAATGTCCTATAGTACATATCCGCTGCATCTATACAGGAGAAGTCATGCATTAACTTCCCGATTGGCGTATCTCCACGGTAAGCGCCATTTACATACAGTATGTGCGAACCGTCCTCAAATCTTTCCCCTGTTTCTAAAAAGCACCGCTCAATCGGATAAAGCGGCAGCCCTTTTCCTATTACGTCATTCTCTGTGATGAAGATTACCCACGTTTCCGGCAGCTTGTCGAAGTCGTCGCCTTTCTTCAAAAGGTTTGCGTCCATCATGCTGCTATTGTACCTTGCTCTTTTTCTCCCGGCCCCTTTATCGGAACGCTGTACTTCTACGTTCAGTTTTGCCCCGATACTATCCGTAGCCAGTATATCCAACCGCACCGAACGGTTCAGCAGATTCTCCACAAATACCTGGGTGCGGACGTCCAGCACTTTTAAATCCGGCTTTCCCAGTATAATCTGTAATACCAGTTCTATGCTTGCCGTATCTCCCTCAAAACACTTTGTGAGGAAATCATCATCAAGCAGGCGAAAGCCTCTTAGCCTCTGTAAATCTTCCTGATGTTTCTGGTCTATCTGTTCCGTCACTGTCAACCTTCCCACCTGCTTTCCCTTTCGTTTTCGTATCTCCATACTACCATAAACCTCCTGAATTTACAAGCACATGGCTATTTGTGCAGTGTATTCATTACAATTTGTATGGGGGGTTCTTACTGTCCTACTGTTTGCCAGAAGCAGTATCTGGTATCTGAAAATGAAATTTCACCGCTTTTCGTTTTCAAAAATTCAATCTTCAAAAATTAAAATTATCTTTACAATTGCAGTCATACATAGTAAAATATTTGTAATCTACCGACCGGTCGATAGAAAGGAGGAATGCATGAACCATACGGAACGGAAAAATGAGATTATTGAGGCCTCCATCACGCTGTTTTGCGAGCGGGGGCTGGATCTGACATCCATGCAGGATATCGCCAATGCGGCAGGCATCTCCAAGGCAACCTTATATTTTTACTTTGACTCGAAAGCAGCGTTGATTCAGGAGGTACACCAGCATTGTTATCAGATGGATGTGGACGCCTGCAATTTTGGGATGGAACAGGAAAAGACGGCCATGGACAAGCTGTGCCGGAGATTTCGCAATATCATCAGCTATTCCATGAGCCACCCCAGGGAATCCATGATCGAACAGTTGTATACGGCCTCTCCGGTTTATTGCGGCATGCCCCTGCAGTGTAAAAAGGAATTTTACGCGGATATTGAAAAGATTGTACTGGAGGGCAAGGAGAACGGAGAATTTAAAGAAAGCCCAAGCTGGCTTCTGACAACCGCATATTATGGTTTCGCCTGCCAGATTTACCTGAAGTTGAAGGAAGAACCGTCGTTATGGAATGAGGATACGTTCAATGCCTGTACCAAGATGCTCCGTGGAATGTTTTTAAAGGCTTAAAACAGCCTTTCGACGACTGGCCCGCCGATGAAAATGTGCGGGCGTTGTTACTGTTCACACCCTTTGGGTGCTCCAGTAACAGTATCCAGCCCATTTTAAGTCGCCTTCGGCGGTCCTAAGCGCCAGCGACGCTTGTTTAGGACGGACCGGAACGGAGTGTAGACGGGCTGGATATTATGGCAAATGTTACTTTATTGGCCGGACGCCGTGCAGCAAGTGCACGGCACCGTGTGAACAGTAACCGAGCGTTTCATTAAGTAAAGTAGGAGGAAAGAAGATGCCATTTAAAAAATTATTTTCACCAATCAAACTCAGGGAACTGGAATTGAAAAACCGTGTAGTCATGAGCGCCATGGGAACGCATGAAAGCTCAGAGAGCGAGGACGGGAAAGGCGTAACGGATAAATTGATCGCGTACCACGTTGCCCGGGCAAAGGGAGGCTGCGGACTGAATACGGTGGAGGTGTCCTCCGTAGATGCGGCAAGCGCGCCGTCAGGATTTTTGTCCATCGCAGACGACAAGTATATCCCGGGATTTCGCAGGCTCAACGACGCAGTTCACGAGGCAGGCGGAAAGACCTGTCTGCAATTATGGCAGGGCGGTCTTGCCGTTGCAAGCGACCAGACGGTACAGATCCTTCTGCCCAACGATATGCCCCTGTCTGCGGAATATACGGTGCCGGCCATCACGGAGGAAAGGCTGTATTCCGTCATTGACGCCTTCAAAGCAGCGGCTGCAAGAGCGGTGGAGGCAGGCTTTGACTGTCTGGAATTTCACTGTGCGCACAATTATCTGCCCCATTCCATGCTGTCCGGCGGGTTAAATCACAGAACGGACGACTGGGGAGGCAGCTTTGAAAACAGAAAGCGGTTCCCGTTGGCATGTATCCGGGCGATCCGCGAAAAGATGCCGGAGGGGATGCCGCTCCTGATGCGGATCGACTGCCATGACGACATGCTGGATGGCGGCCTGACCGTGGATGATGTCATTGAATTTTGCCGGGACGCCAAAGAGGCCGGTGTGGACGTCCTCAATATTTCCAGAGGAAATATCGTGTCTGCGGCCACGGTTTACGAGGTGGCGCCTGTGGATATCCCGAAAGGCTTCAATGTGGAGGACGCTGCCAGAATCCGCAGAGAGACCGGCATGATCACCATGCCCTGCGGCAGGATCAATACACCGGAGTTTGCGGAGCAGATTCTGGAGGACGGCAAAGCAGATCTGGTCGTTATGGCGCGGGCACAGCTTGCGGACCCGGACTTCTGCAATAAGGCGAAGGACGGACGGCTAGGTGAGATCAAGTATTGTATCGGCTGCAACCAGGGCTGTTATGATTACTTCTATACCTCGCTGTCGAATCCGGCGGTTAAGCATATTACCTGCATGAGAAATCCGGCCCTGCTGGAAGAAAAGGCTGCGGCATTGAAGCCAGGCACAAAATCCAAAAAGGTGCTCATCATAGGAGGCGGCATTGCCGGGATCGAAGCGGCGCTGGATCTGAAAAAGACGGGCAACGAGCCTGTGATCTATGAAAAGAGCGGAAGCCTTGGCGGGCAGTTTGTCCTTGCGGGCGTTGCGCCGGGAAAAAGGGATTTCAGTTATGCGGCTGAAAAAGCGGTGGCAAATGTAGCGGACCAGGGGATCGAGGTGCATCTGAATACGGAAGCAGGACCGGAACTGATTGAAGAAATGAAGCCGGACGCGGTCATCATTTCCGCAGGCTCCGTGCCCATTGTTCCGGACATTGCAGGGAGTAACAGCGAGTCTGTGATCGAATCCCATGACCTGCTTTCCGGCAAAGAGATCCAGGGACAGAGCGCGGTCGTGATCGGCGGCGGACTGGTGGGCTTTGAGTGCGCCCAGTATCTGGCATCCAAAGGAATCACGGTGAACATTTTGGAGATGAAATCTGAGGTACTTACAGAGCTGGGGCAGCTCCGTCAGATCACAGCCAACTTTGCACTCTCCGAGATGCCCATCACCGTCCACAAGGATACCACCTGCAAAGCAGTCGAGACAGGCAGAGTCGTGGCCCTTCAGGGAGAAAAAGAGGTTTCCTTCGAGGCGGACATTGTGGTAATGGCAGTAGGGACAAAATCCGCAGAGACAGCGGCTTTCCAGGATGTCTGCCAAAAGCTTGGCATTCCGGCTTATGTCATCGGGGATGCAAAGAAGGCTCCGGGCATGGCATTGGATGCTATCCATGACGCTTATCATGCAGTATTAGAGATCAATCAATGAAGGGAGATACATATGGCAAAATTATTCAGTGAATTTACAATTGGCTCTATGACCATGAAAAACAGGACTTTCATGGCACCCATGTCATTGGGATACGGGAATCCGGGCGGAGTTCCCGGCGAAGAACAGCAGGCATACTGGCTGGCCCGTGCCAAAGGCGGAGTCGGATGCATCATCACGGACGCGACGAGTGTAGATCCGAATACGCCTTACCTGGGCAACACGTTATGCTTCCGGGATGAGGAAAGCATCGCCGGATACAAAGCATTTACAGATAAGATCCATGCATACGGCGCAAAGATCATTCCCCAGATCACGCATCCGGGGCCGGAGAGCATTTCTTCCTTTTTCGGCGTTACGCCGGTGTCGTCCAGCGGATATAAAAATTCCATGCGGCAGGATACCCGCGCCCTGGAGGTTGAAGAACTCCCGCCCATCATCGAACAGTATGCCAACGCTTCCTTTCAGGCAAAACAGGCCGGTTTTGACGGGATCGAGCTGCACTGCGCGCATGGGTATATGCTGCTCGGGTCGTTCTTGTCCCCGCTGAGAAATACCCGTACCGACGAATATGGGGGAAGCCTGATGAACCGCGCCCGTCTTCTGCTGGAGGTCGTGGACGCGATCAAAGCAAAATGCGGAAAAGAATTTCCCATTATCCTCAGAATGTCAGGAAGCGAAAAGGTGCCCGGAGGAAATACGGTTGAGGATATGATGGAGCTGGTACCCGTACTGATTGAGCATGGAATCGATGCATTTGAGATCTCGGGCGGCTCCCAGTACGAGGTGCCGCACAAGATCATGCCGTCCCATGGGGAAGAAGCAGGTGCAAATGTAGAGGAGGCTGTCCGGATCAAATCCGTCAGCACGGTTCCCGTGATCTTGGTTGGAAAGATCAATACGCCGGAGCTTGCACAGTCGCTGCTGGAAGAAGGCAAGGCGGACGGGATCGTGCTGGGCAGGGTGCTGCTTGCAGATCCGGAATTTGTCAACAAGATCCGGGAAGGACGTACAGAGGAGATTGCTCCCTGTGCCGGATGTCTGGTAGGCTGCGTGGGTGAGCAGAATAAGCGCCGTCCGGCCTCCTGCGTGATCAATCCGTTTTTGGGAAAAGAGACAAAACTGTCCGTCGTACCGGCAGAACCCCCGAAGAAAGTAGCGGTCATTGGCGGCGGCATCGGCGGAATGGCCGCGGCAAGGATGGCGGCTCTCAGGGGCGAGGATGTGACGCTGTATGAAAAAGAAGAAAAACTGGGAGGCCAGGTTTTGCTGGCAGCGATCCCGCCGCACAAATCGTCCCTGCTGAAATGGATACAATATCTGGAGAAGGAGCTTTTGCGTCTGCACGTGAACGTAGAACGGGGGCATGCGGTGAGCGCGGAGGAGATTCTAAAGAGCGGCTTTGACGCAGTAATTCTTGCCAACGGATCCCACCCTGTGTCGTTGAAAGAAGGGGAAAATATCTGTACCGCGCATCAGATCCTGCAAGGCGAGACGGCAATTCCGGAAGGCAATGTGCTCATCGTCGGAGGCGGCATGGTGGGCCTGGAGACGGCCGAGTATCTGGATTCCGTAAAGAGCGGGGATCTGTCGCTTACTGTCATTGAGATGAAAAATACTATGGGCGAAGGCATGGCGCCCGGCAACCTGGTTCCGGCCATGGGAAGGCTGAAAAAGATCGGCGTGACCATGATGACGGAAACGAAGCTGAAATGTATATCGGGAGATACCGTGACATTGGAAGCTGCCGGCCAGGAAAAAGAGGTATCCGGGTTCACAAAGATCGTATTTGCTGTGGGTTCCAAGCCGGACACCGGACTGTATGAAGCGCTCAAAGACTGCGGGAAAGAAATTTACACAGTGGGCGATGCGAAGGAAGCAGGCCAGGCGCTGCAGGCGGTTGCAGATGGAACAGCGGCGGCCATGGCGCTGTAGTACGTGTGATTTCGAAAACAAAGGGCCGCAGACAATTGAAATGACGGCCTGAGTTACAGGACACACCTGGTCAAGGCGTGTCCTGTAACATTTAATGAGAAATTAAGCAGAGAAGATTTTGATGCCATTCCATTTATAAATGCCTTTCTGTTTCAGCAGGCTGAACTCCCTGAGATACAGAAATTGATTTCCATTAATGGTAAGGAAGGCGCATATATACGACAATACAAAATAACGGGAGAACTGATCAGCCATCTAACCAATTCTCCCATAGAATTGAATCTCTATAATTTTGCAATATACTTTCCCCTGTCAGCATCCGGGATTTTCATCGCCGTCATTGCCTGTTCCGCTGTCCACTTCATGGTATCCATCAGATTTTTTATTGTTTCAAGCAATGTCTCCTGCTTCGTTTCCTGCCTTGTTTCACGTTCCTGCTTTTCGAAATCTTCCTTCATCAATTCTCTCAATGCGTCACACATAATTTTATCGCACCTCCTGATCGCTTCATAAATTTCCCTGTTCGCAGATACACTAACCTGCAGAACCGCGTCTATGTTATTTCTGTCTCCCGGCTCGGTCATCTTTCCTGCCTTTTCAACAAATGCCCGGACATCCTCTTCCTGTACATGTTTCGACAGGACACGCAGTGTACGGTGTGTTTCTTTCTCCAGTTGTTTTGTCACCACAATCTGTGTATCAAACAGCGCCTGCTTCCCGCTTATATAGTATATTCCCGGATATCGCTCCTCAATCTCCAGACCCATTTTTTTCATTGTTTTAAACATTTCTCTCGGGCAGCTTTCCCGGAAAATTGAAATTGTCAATTCATCGGCCGGAATAAGGTCTACGCTTTCTCCCAATCCTTTATACAGGCACGCATAGCCAACCGTTTTATAATAATCATCAATGGTAAGCGCGTCATCCGGATTTTTGTATTCCACTACATTAAACTTTTTAAATATATGCCCAAGCTCGTTTTCTATCCGGACATCCGATAGCTTCTTGATGATCAGCAGATCCATCCGGACAGGCTCTTTGCTCAGATTATACTCCCTCTGAAATTCAAGATCGCCCTTGTTCGATAAAAATTCCAGCTCTGCCGCTCCATAAAAACCCGGATGCCAACTGATATTCAGTACTTCAAGATTATCCGACATCTGCTCTCACCCCTTATCCTATTTTCCTTCTTATATTCTTATACTAGCATCAGACACGATAATTCGCAAGTCATAATCTGTATATGTGCGCGGTTGCGGTTACTATTCAGATGTCTATTATGTTGGGGTCAACTTTTGATTCGTGTCCACGACTATGGGTATATTATACAACTTGTCTGAACGCAAAATAAAGTCAAAAAATCATTTAACGCTGGAAAACTGAAAAATGCCTTTGCTGAATGGATTGATAGAGGTTTAAATTGTTTTAAAATTCTTTTCCCGCACGATATTCAGTTGTCAATTTTTAGGTAGAATCTCATTCATTGAGATTCCGAGAAGTTATTATCTGTCATATTTACGCAGAACCTTTTCCTGAAATACAGACACCAGCCCGTCCTGGCTTTCCATCATATAGCCGTAGAGCTTCTTCCGGTAGGATTCGATCAACGCCTGATATTCCTTCCTGTCGATCAGATTGTGAAGGCAGTCCGGATCGTGTTTGATATCATAAAATTCTTCCGGCGTACGGTATAAAAAGAACTCAACCCGCTTGTGGATCTCCTCATCCGTTTCCCCCGCTGCTTTCATGGCGTTGAACGTCAGGCCCGCCGTAGACTCGTTCAAAAATGGTTCCCCATTTCCCGCCCATGCATTGTATATATACGAATACTCCGTGCCCTGCACACAGCGCATCGGGAAATGCCGTTCACGTCCGGTTACTGCATTTCTTGCGGTTTTATAGAACATGGTATAAATCGTATCATACTGGTGCTGCAGGCCCCCTGACAAAATCCCTCTCAAAGATGTTCCGTCAGCGCCTTCGATCGGGTTGATCCCCAGATAATCCAGTACCGTAGGGGTGTAATCAATGGATGAAATCAAAGCGCCGGTCCGGCCGCCGGCGGGTATCTGTCCCGGCAGCCGGAAAATAAACGGGCTTTTTGTGCTGTTTACATAACAGTTCGTCTTTGCAAAGGGCAGCGCCGCGCCGTTATCGGACAAAAACATCACCAGCGTGTCATCCCTGAATCCTTCGTCCTCCAGTGCGCAGAGTATCTGTCCCACCGCTTCATCCCCGCGGTGGACGGAGGAATAGTAATCTGCGATCTCGGTGTGAACATCCTCCAGATCCGGCAGGAATCCGGGTACGTCCACCTCCTCCGGCTCATAATACCGGCTGGATTTTACGTATTTTCCACGATAATATTCCCCCTGTTCCATGGACGGGTCAAAATCCACATTTTTTCCTGATTTGGAGAGATATGAGGGGGTCTCAAATACGGAACCTGCAAAGGGGCGGTGCGGGTCATGTGAATTTGCCATTAAGAAAAACGGTTTGCCCTGCCCTCTCGCCTCACGCAGAAAATCCCGCGTGTGCTCATACATTTTCTCCGGATCGCGCCCCCAGTTTTCCTCCGGATTCAAGGTCTTGACCACAAAATCCCATGCAAATTTTTCTCTTGGCTGCAGATGGTCCACTTTTCCGATAATTCCATTATAATACCCATAGTCCCGCAGTCTCTCTGTCAGTGTTTCGACGCAGTAATCAATCTCCTCAAATCCTCTCGCACCATTTTTGTGGGGATATCTTCCTGTCAGCAGCACGGAACGCGACGGCTGGCAGACGCCTACTGCCACGTAGGAATTTTCGCACAGCATCCCTTCTGCGGCCAGACGGTCGATATTCGGCGTGATATCCGAAACCTCGCAGCCCATACAGCCCATGGAATTATAATTCATGTCATCCACCGTGATCAAAAGTACGTTCATCCTGTTCATTTTCTTTCCGCCCCCTTTCTATTCCGCGGATGTATTGCCCAGCAGTTGTTCCAGCCGCACCGGGTCCTCCGCCTTTTCCTGCCGTTCTGTCAAAAGCTTACGCATCTCCTGCTTTTTCGCATTGTACTCCGGAAGCACTGCCAGGTTTTTCAGTTCATAGGGATCTGCTTCCAAATCGTAGAGTTCATCCAATGTATCCTCGGTTGCCGCATATTTCCTCCGCCGTATACACAGCTTTTCCGCCGGGGTCCAGCTTCTTCTAGTGGTTCAGAATGTATAGCTTCTTAGTGACCGGCATCTCTTCCATCTCACGTCCGCATTTTGCAAACCGCTTCACAAGCTCTGCTTTTCCCATTACTGTACTGTACCACGATTGGGGGATTCTTCTATGCATATCTCTATTTTCCCTGTAAAATGCCATTTTCGTACAATTCATGCGGTGCGATATCCTGTCCGTTCATCCATTCAATACCCGTACCACCAGGAAGAAGGCGCACTGTCTGAAAATAAGCTTCATTTCCCAATTCCCCGAACCAGCTTCCCATAATATAAGGACGTACATCGAATAACTTTATCTCTCCTGTCTCATAGGTTAGAAGAAGACTGAATGGTTTTACCGGTTTCACTTCTGTAATTTTCGGCTGAAGCATGTCTTATTCCCCTTTGGCCAGCAATATGCGGCATATGATGTTTACCTGTATTTTCCTTATACATACGAACAATAATTCCGTAAAACATACTTAACACTGGCATGACAAATCCTCCTGTACCTATGCGATAAAACAATATTTTTTTCATTATGCTCATAAGCAGCAATTCAGTCAACGCACCTTATTCTTGATTTGCAAGTTATGTGACTTCATCACCGAATAAATCATTTTTTCACTGTATAATGAATGAAAAACTATAAGGAGTTTTACTCATGGCAAAGAGAAAAGCAGTCGTCAGCATCCAGGAATGTGTAGCCTGCGGATGCTGCATAAAGGTTTGTCCTAGAAGTGCGATCACGATTTTAAAAGGCATCCATGCCAGCATCGACAGGGAATTATGTGTGGGATGCGGAAAATGTGCAAAAGAATGTCCCGCAAGCATTATTTCATTGGAGGTGACGGAAAGATGAAAGAAAAGAAGAAATGGTATGATTATCTTTGGATAGTTTCTCTTACTTACCTGATCCTGGGATTTTTCAATATCCTTTTTGCATGGCTGGGACTCCTCTGCTTTTTTATACCGCTTTTCATAGCGATTATAAATGGCAGCAAAGCCTACTGCAACAAATACTGCGGCAGAGGGCAACTGTTTTCCCTTGTAGGCGGAAGGTTCGGATTGTCCCGGAAAAAGGATATTCCAAAATGGATGAAGTCAGCATATTTCCGGTATGGATTTTTAATCTTTTTCTTTGTGATGTTTTTCCTCATGCTGTGGAACACCTGGCTGGTATTCGCCGGCGTAAAAAATCTCAGCACTGCAGTAACACTGCTGTGGACGTTCAAGCTTCCCTGGCACTGGGCTTACCACGGCACGCTGTTTTCTGACGGAACCGCACAGTTTGCTTTCGGCTTCTACAGCGTGATGCTTACCTCCACCGTGCTGGGATTCCTTACCATGGTGTTATTCAAACCCCGCTCCTGGTGCGTGTACTGCCCTATGGGAACCATGACGCAGCTTATTTGCAGAGCAAAAAACGGGGCGGCGCTGCAAAAATGATCATCTTGCCCCTGGTGTCAGCCATAGAAATCTTGAAAAGGATATCGGAGATTGATGAAAATCGTTTTTCTCTTAGCACAATAGATCTGCCGCCGGGCATATTATTTGCAGTATATGATTCCGAAACAGGCGCGCCGGAATATATTCTTGATTATTACGGATATGGTTTTAATGGAATTGGTTCTCTGGAAGAATACTTTGCATATGATCCGGATGAGTACTATGCATCGCTGCAAATGGGATTGCCTGCATTATATTATTCAGGAAGAGAAAATCCTCCGCATTCCGAAATTTGGGTCCTTTATTTTTTGAAAATGGTGGAATTGTATTCTAAAAAAGTGTATGAGTTATCGAAAGCCTCAGAAACGGATGTATTAGAAGGAAGCTTGCCGCGAATGTTTTTTTGATTCCCGTTATTGTCAAAACAAGAGTTCGCTCCTATCAGTTAAGTGATTTTTCAAGAACCAATGAAAAAAAGATTTTAAAAAGGTTGTCTGACTTCGATTTCCTTTTTCATCCGCAGAAGTAATTCGAAGCTGCACTCGCGCACATCAGACATATACTATGAAAAAAGGGGCGAACGCCAAACTAACCTCCGCCCTTCGCCCCCCTTTCATCCAACAACCGGAAACACGATCCGTACTTCAAACCCTTTCCCCCATTCCGAATTAGCATCCAAAGACAGGTTTAGCTCTTTGGCCATCTCTTTGGCGAGATACAGCCCCATGCCGGTGGCTTTTTTTCTTCCTTCACCGGAATCGCCGGTAAATCCCTTTTCGAAAATATAGGGCAGGTCGCAGCTTCGTACTCCCATGCCGTTATCCCGGATGCTCAGCACATGGCAGTCATTTTCCTTAAAAAATGTGAAGATAAGCTCCGGCTCTTTGCCGCAATATTTTATAGAATTGCTGATCACCTGCCGCAGGAGAAAACGCAGCCCTCTCCGGTCAGAGCAGACCATCTGCTCCGTCATGTCCGCCTGTATCTGAAACTGCTTTTCCTCCAGCAGCGGTTTATAATCCTCCAGAACCTCCTCCACACATCCCCTGACAGAAATATGTTCGAACAGGTAGTCCTTCCTCGATCCTTTCAGACGCGCGTAAAATAGCATCTGGTCCACGGACTCCTGCAGGCGGTTCTGGATATAGTCCAGCTTGCAGCTAACGTTTTCGGACAATTCCTCTCTGCGGTTGTCCAGAAGCAACGCCAGCAGGGAAAGCGGCGTTTTGGCTTCATGCGCCCAGGCTTCCACGTATTCTTCGTAATCATTCATCTGCTCCAGAAGCCCGATATAAGCATTCTGCTTGTCACGCAGGCACCAGCCCAGCAGGCGGACAGCCTCCCCCTGGGCCGGAACCAGAACCCCCAGCAGCCGTTCCTCATGGTACTCATCGGGATTCGCCAGAAAATCCAAAAATACCTGCTCTCTTTTTTCTTCCAGATGAACCAGTACAAAGCATATTGCGGAAAACATCAAAAGCACTGCCAGCAGGAGCAAAGCCGACATCGCATAAAATGCATCCAGATCCGCAATCCACAGCAGAACGGTGAAAAACGCGTCAACCCCAAACAGGAGCAGAAGCCAGGGCAAATACCGCAGAATTTTTTGAAATTTACGCTTCATGAGGCCCCTCCTCCGTAAAACGATATCCCAGCCCGCGCGCCAAAACGATCTGCCGGCGCATCCTTAGTCCCGCCAGTGTCTTTTTCAGCCGCGTCAGATTCACCTGGAGGGCATTTTCATCGATAAATTCCGTTGTCCCCCAGATTGCCATGCACAGCTCCTCCTTCGAAACGGGCTCCTCTCCGTGGAGCAGAAACATTTCCAGAATTTTCCCCTGGTTTCTTGGAAGGACTACGGAGCTGTTATGGATATACAGCGTATAGGTCTGACGGTCCAGAAGGCATTCCGGGCCTTCCAGCAGATTTTGCCGTCCCTCATAGCGTTTCAATACATTTGACACACGGGCCAGCAGCCGTTCTTTCCTGCATGGTTTTATCAAATATTCGTCGGCGCCCAGATTCAGCGCGTGAAGCTCGTCCTGCAGCTGATCGCGGGACGTCAGTACAAGAACCGGGATGCTGCTTTTTTGCTTGATTTCCCGGCAGATCTGGAAACCGCTGCTCACAGGCAGGTTCAGATCCAACAGCACCAGATCCGGCGAAAGCTTCAAAAGCTGCTTTGCAGCATCCCCAAATTCACTGATCTCTTCCACCTCATAGTCCGCTTTTTGCAGAATGCCGGATAACTCTTCCCGCATAAAAAGTTCATCTTCTACAATTGCAATCCGCTTCATAGATCTGTCCTCCCTAACCAATTTACGCCGCATATGGTTCTGCCCGGGTCATTCTTCCCGCTCCAGCTCCGTCAATGTCAGCAGATAACGGTCGCTTGATTTTTTCACCGCGGCAACATAAATATATTCTAACACACACAGCCCTGAAATCATAACTATAGAAAGCATGATCATCTGTAAAAAATGTTCCTTTGCATCCGGTGATAAAAGTCCGGTAAGCAATGCGCGTACTCCAAACACACTGCTGCATGCGGCGGCCACGGTGGGGATTCCAAAATACCAGTTGATCTGTTTTCTGGCGGATCTGCATAAGGTCTTATACGAAGCCCCCAGACGGATCAATGTCCGGTAACGGCGGTTTACATTCTGCTGGCCCATCAGGAACTGTACGCCGATGACCGTATTTGCAATGATCAGAAATATAACCGCAAGGTAGATCGTAATATAGCTGGCGGACACCATATAAAACATCTGCCGTCCCATATTCTGCAGGTAGCTCTCATACTGCAGACCTGTTTTGTCCAGCTCCCTGTTCATATCCGATATGGCGGACATAAGGCTTGCCTTTTGGATCGTTTTTTCATCCAAGACACCGTCGAGATAAATTTCACACTCTCCCTGAGTATAGTATTCAAACATTTCATCCGGAACGATCAGCGCGAAAGCCAATGTAATCGAACGGTCCGTCACCACGTCCGTTGTCTGCACCGGGCCTGTCAGATAGAGTGCATCCCCATCCAGCAGGGCTTCCGGCTTTGTTTCCAGAATACGGTTCAGCATCTGCCGCATTTCCTCCGAGCTGAATCCGCTGTCCATATACACAGCCGCTTCCTCTGCATCCAGCTTCAGTTCCGGCATGTCTGCCGCGGCCAAAAGCCGGTTATAGCCGCTCAGGGAAATCAGATATGGGGTGTAGTATTTCATATTATTCAAAAGCCGGCCGCTGATTTCGGCAGGCTGCATTCCATCCAGTTCCTCCATCAGCCGATCCATTTTTAATACATCTTCTCTATCTTCCCCGGTCCGGCTTTGAACCATTCCGATCTTTATTTCAAATAAATCTGAAAACCGGGAATCCAGTCCATGATCCGAAAGCTGCTGTCTGATTGCCGCAGCCTCCTCACTGCTTTCCACATACGCAAAGGTATAATCCAATACATGGGGTTCCGATTTTCCGTAAAAACCCGCAATGGCCACGCCCGAGCCAAAGCAGCACATGGCAGCCAGAATCAGCAGGGAGCAGACCGCAAGCGTACCGGATTGGTAAATCACCGTCTCCTCAACCTGCCGAAAATGAAAGACATGAAGCTGCCGGTCACGTTTTCCGGCTTTCACCAACAGGCCGATCGGAAAACGAAGTCCCCAGAAAAGCGCCATGGTTCCCACCAGCCCGAACATCACAGCGGCTGTCATCTGCCGGACATATATCCACGCTTCCCCTCTGGTCACGCTGGTATAGGCAATGATCAGGCAAATGATCCCGGCTATGAGAGAGGCCCCATAGACAGGCGCGGGAAGCTGCTTCTTTTCCCCCTTCGGCATTTCTGCCAGCAGGGAATCTATTTCCTGCCTGCTGATCTTTCCGCTGAGAATCAAAAATGCGGCGAATTTGATCAGGAGGAATCCCCCTGCCGTCCAGAACATTGCCTCAAGTGAAAAGGAAACCTGATGCCCCACAATGCTGATTCCGACCAGGCGTGCCGTGATCAGGCTGATCAGTTCTGACAGCATGAGTGAAACCGGCAGCCCGACGGCCAGTAAAATCAGACTGTTCCGAAGATCCTCGGCCAACAGCATGGTAAATAATTTGCTTCGTCGCATCCCCAGGATCAGATAGACGCCGAACTCGTGCTTGCGCCGTTCCATCTGAAACCTGCTGGCATAGTAAATAAGAAAGAACAGGATCACCAGGGCCATTCCATAAAATACCGGGATCATGGACATCAGTTTATTGACCGCGTCACTCTCCATTTTGGATAAAAAAATCATCACATCCTGACGGGGCAATGCCAGAATAATATAAAATACAATGATTGCTGCCAGCATAGAACCAAAAAACAAGCCGTTTTCTTTCCGGTTCCTTTTGCTGTTGCGTGAGACCAGTTTAGAGAACATTTGCACTGCCACCTCCCAACTGCGCCATCATCATCAGTATCCTCTCATAGAATAACGGCCTTGTTTCATCCGGGATATCCCGACGCAGCTCATGAAAAAGCACTCCGTCCTGGATAAACAGTATCCGGCTGCAGTAACTTGCCGCGTTGGAATCATGTGTCACCATGAGGATTGTAGCATGTTCATCCTGGTTCAATCCGGCCAGTTTCTCCATCAGCGCCTTTGCATTTTTCGAATCTAAGGCTCCGGTGGGCTCGTCCGCAAGAATAATGCCGGGATTCAGGATCAGCGCCCTGGCAGCTGCGATCCTCTGTTTTTGTCCCCCTGACATCTGTACGGGAAATTTATCCAGAACGTCTGTCACTTCCAGATACGATGCCAGTTTTTCGAGCCGTGTCCTGCTCTCCTGCTCCGGCACGCCGTGAAGGGACAGCGGAAGCAGAATATTTTCACGCCCGGTCAGGTTATCCAGCAGTTCAAAATTCTGGAATAAATATCCGATCTCCCTGCCCCGGTAGTCTGCCAGCTCCGCCCCGCTAAGGCTTAAAACCTGCCTGCCCTTCATCATGATGCTGCCGCTGCCCGGCCGGGTCACGGCTGCAATGCAGTTCAGCAGCGTAGATTTTCCCGACCCGCTGCAGCCCATAATCCCCAGAAATTCCCCGGGCATTACCTGAAATGTAATACCGTCCAGCGCCTTTGTCTGGTTCGGATTTTTGCCGTAATATTTTTTCAGAGATTCAATTTCGAGAATTGGTTCCATCTTTTTTGCCTCCCTTTTTGATCATGTATTTATGATACCACAGGGCGGCTCCTGGTAACACTTACATCTGATGAAAGGGTTGGGAGATCAAAGTTACTGAGAACACCCGTTTAGATGTGAACAATAACAGATGTGGAATTTAGCAGCGGTACAGGGAAAGGATCTGAAATTAAATATCAGATGGTCGTAGACGGTACTGCTGCGGTTTCGGATGGAGTGACGGCATATTGGGCGCCCGCTGGGTTATACTAGTACAGCATTGCGTAATTAACGGTGAATTCTGCACCTGCTATTTCTGCCAGTTCTGCGTTGTCGTCAATCAACGATGCCACCGCATCGCCTCTTTCCTCCGCCTTGTCCTGACAAAAATATCAGGCACATGATTCACCATTATATACGCAATGCTGTACTAGAGAGAGGAGCACTGAACATGAAAAAGAGGTGGATTTGTTTATTTGTTGAAAATGAGACAGGCGTTCTTGCCAGAATATCGGGAATATTTTCTGGAAAGTCTTATAATCTGGATAGCTTGACCGTAGGGATAACCGAGGACAAAACGATTTCCCGTATGACGATCAGCCTGACAAGTGATGATAAAACATTCCATGCATCTGTTATTGATTATTCTCCGACAACAGTTCTGATTGAGAGTATACAGACAGAGAACCGCAATAATGCCCTGATCTTCTTATTGGAAAAATGCTATGCGAACCGGATTGAGATCGTCCGTGGAGGCAGTGTTGCCATCGAGGCGTTAAGTATACCCAAGGGCACATTGCAATACGCGCCCCTGCGGGGAAGGCGGGCTTCGTCCGATCATGTATACCCACGGGCACACCGTAATATAATGTTCCACGCGCAGGCAAACTTCGTCCAATAAGGTATAACAGAGCGATGAGTAATCGTTTGGAAAGGGATTCCATCTGGTTAGAAAATGGTCTTACGAATTCGATAGTCTGCAAGCTAATTTCTGGCCGGATGGACAAGAACCTTCAAATTGCATCCAGATAACGCTGTAAATTCTCTGCTAATTTGCCTATATGCACTCCGTCCACAAAAGAGTGATGAACCTGGACAGAGAATGGAAGCATGATTTTGCCATCCTTTTTCTCATATTTGCCCCAGTCAAATAACGGTGCGGCATTGTCCTTATTTCCAGAATCCGTATGGGAGATATGGGTATACGCAACCCAAGGAAAAGCAGAAAACTGGAACACATCATTCCCTAACGGCGCTGTAAAGTATTCTTTCTGAGCTTGTTCCGTTTTGGCTGCAAGGCTTACATATTCTTCCATGGTATCTGTCATCTCTACCTTCACAACCTTGAACAGTTCCGTATTTTTGTTCAGATAGGTAAATGCGGTGTTGATCTTATCAAACAGCACCGGGCTGCCGTTAACAAACCGGTAACGAAATTCTTTGATCTGATTCGCACATTTGGAAACGGCAAATACGAAGGAAAAGGTGAAGGAGTGTCCTTGTTTTTGGATCACCTCCAGAAAATGTGTGATATCCAGTTTAAATGTAACGCAATA
>Ga0137308_101755_pt1 | contig 18471 bp, 13 predicted proteins | sample Inofrocosms_June_FD_97181 | JGI IMG/M metagenome (GOLD analysis project Ga0137308, IMG submission 97181) | Mouse cecal microbial communities from Vienna, Austria - N-Acetylneuraminic and N-Acetylglucosamine D2O microcosms_June | ecosystem: Host-associated > Mammals > Digestive system > Large... | reverse complement strand
CAATAAAACGGGCGCTTCCGGAAGACCGCGGGGTGGTGTTTTATCCTTGTACGGAGCTTTGGATGGGAAGTTTGGGACAGACAGTGGTGGAGCCGCTCTTTCCAGGATATGTGTTCATCCGTTCCGACATGGGACGACGTGAATTACATGAATTTATCAGGAGTCATCAGAGTGAGATTTTTTCCTTTGTAAAAGAACTATGGATGACAGGCGGAACGCAGACGTCCGGAGGGGATGTGCTTGACAGCGGTGAGGATATGCTGACCGACCTGACAGATGACGAGTCGGAGCTGTTGGACTTCATATTGGGATTTCAGTATGAGGATGGTATGTCAGCACAGACTGACGGTGAAGTGTCGAAGGATGCATCTGAGCAGTTGGCGGATACAGGAAAAAACGGAAAGAAGATATGGTACAGAAAGATACCGGAATACGGCGTGCTGTCTATGTCATTTGGATATAGAGAAAATGATGGAAGATATGTGGTTATGGAAGGGCCTCTTAAGGGGCATGAAGATCGGATCGTGGATGTCAATCTGAAGGACCGCAGAGCATATCTCAACTTGAAGGTCGGCGGAAAGTGGGCGAGGGTCGGTTTAGAGATTAGGAGCAAGAAATACTGGTATCCAAAAGATAATGGTTCTTCCGTCGTATTGAGTGATGGATTTGAGATAAACTGTGAGGACATCGCAGCGGCGATGATGCGCCATAACAGCTAGATTTGCCCAGGGCAGATACATGGACTAAAGGAGAAAAAGGAATATGACTTAGCAGAGAAGATTATGATCAAACGGCTGAAGGACGGTCAAGTGCGGTATGCATAGACCCAACCCGGATTCCTGTCATATAGCGCGCAATGCACGTGGGACGAGATTGAGTGTGAGACAAAAAATCCTGCGGATGGGCGGAGCCTGTCCACTTGTTTCTCTTTGGAGATTGAAAGTATGGGATTGAAAGCACGGATTTCATCGTACGGATGGCGAAGCTATGTCCAAGACAGGAGCCGCATAGGGAACTGTAACCTGCCGTTTAGAGTAATCGGATGATTGAGCTTTTCAAATACAGGTTTAAACTGGGCGTGGGCAGTGGAATACTGCAGCGCTTTTTTATTATTAGGAAATGAAGGAGCGGACATGACAGAAGTAAGTAAAAAATGGATACGTGAACAGGAAAGGTTTAAGGGAATCTTTGATCGAAATGTTTATCAGGAGGGCAAGTTTCAGAAAAGGATTCAACTGTCATCCATCCATATTTATGATGAATGCAAAGAATATATGGATCAGGCAATGGAAGCAGGATTTGATGGAGTACAGGCAGACCGGTTTGAAAAGGAACTGGCGCAATACATGGGGCTGAAATATGCGGTTGCGGTTAGTTCCGGGGAAGCCGCCCTCCATCTTGCGCTGAAGCTTGCAGCGGAAAAACTCTATGGAAGTTGTACGGGGATATCGACGCCTTGTGGATTGGGGAATGGAGGCTCCCTGCATGGCAAAAAGGTATTTTGCTCCGATCTGACAACCGCTGATATGGTAAATCCTATCGTATTTGAGGGAGGCGAGCCAGTCTTTATAGATGCGTCTGATATGGACTGGTGCATGGATCCGGAAGTGCTTGAGCTTGCATTCCAGAAATATCCCGATGTAAAGATCGTGGTCATGAACCATGCATATGGATTCCCCGGGGATGTACTGGGGATAAGGAAGCTCTGTTTTGAGCATGATGCACTGCTGATTGAGTGCTCGGGAGAGGCTCTTGGCGCTGCGTACTGGGTGGGGCTGGACGAACCGGACACGGAAGAGGGGACTTGGGGAAAAGCAGGCACACTCGGAGATTATTGTGTGCTGGGTTTCGGAGCGGACCAGATGATGGGACCGTCCGGCGGAGCATTGCTGACCCGTGATTTCTACGAATCTGAAAAGGCAAGGTATTGGGCAACAGGCGCAAAGGTCGTCACGGCGTGGAACCAGCATGAGGAGCTGGGATATGATTATGCAATGGATGCGCTTGACGCCGCGATGCTCAGGGGACAGCTTGGCCATATGAACGAGTTGATTGAAAAGAAAAAGGCAATCTATGAGCGATATTATGAAAAACTGGACGGGGGGCTGGCATACGTGATCCCTGTCCGGGATGGTGTGAAGCCGAATTACTGGATCACGGCAATGACCTGTGAGAGCAACATCCAGTTTATGGAGACGAGGAATGACCGATGGTACACCTATCAGGACTTGCACGGGACGGCCGCTCCGATGGAGATCTATGACGCGTTGGATGCGTTTGATGTGACGAGCAGGCCTGTATATAAGCCTATGAGCATGCAGTCGGTGTATAGAAATAATGAGCATTTCACATTGGATGGAGCCTGGAGACTGTATGAAAGTTTCCGTAATGATACATTTTGGCTCAGATGTGACAGGGCGAGACAGTATTATGAAAGCGGGATATGTCTGCCAAGTGATGTGGGAATGACTGTGGAAGAGCAGGATAAGATTATTGATATTATTTATGCATGCTATGACAAAGCAGATTTGAACAGGCTGGCTTGGGCTTGATTGAAGCGGTAAGGTGGATAGCATATGATTTATTGAAGAGTTTGGAACTGTCATAAAATAATTTCCGCCTGTACGGTCGTAATTTAATTTTCCACTTTTTAGAAAAGAGAAAACAGACTAGAATACCACGTTGCTTGCAGCGGGGTGGTTCATTGCAAAAGTTTTGCTGAAAATAAGCTACGATACTTACAGTCTGATCGTTTTCTGAATGTATTGGATGAATATTAGGAGGCTATTGATCATTATGGGAAAGATAACAAAAAATCTCTTAATATCAGGAAATAGTTTGGTAATAATATATTGTATAATGAAAGCTATTGCGAAAAAAAATGTTGAGAGTCCATCTATAGATGATAACAATCCGCATGTAAACCATTCTATTACTCGCAATTCAGATGGTCGCGTTTTAGATGGTAGATTTCGAGCTACTTTCTCTTCTGATACACAAACTTCCATTGTAGATACTTCTAAATCTAGAGATGAAACAGAAGAGGAGCGGGTTGATAAGCCTGACAATACAACTGTACGGAACGTTTACGAAAGCAAGATAAAGCCTCTATTGGATCAGGTATTATCCTTTACTGGATTAATTCTATTGAGTCCTCTTTTTGGATTGATAGCACTTGCTGTATATATTGATGATCCGGGACCTGTGTTTTTTACACAGAAGAGAATTGGTAAAGATAAGACCTATTTCATGTGCCATAAGTTTAGAAGTATGCGTATGTCTACACCGCATGATATACCAACACACCAGTTGGAAGATCCCGATCAATACATTACAAGAGTTGGTAGAGTACTTCGAAAGGCCTCATTAGATGAACTTCCCCAGATTTGGGATATTTTTCGGCAGCGTATGTCGGTGATAGGTCCTAGACCTGCTCTCTGGAATCAGAACGATTTGATTATATTACGTTCTGGCGTAGCCTGCGACGGAATAGACGCTAATAGTGTGATGCCAGGACTTACGGGTTTAGCACAGATAAAGGGACGAGATGAGTTAGAGTTGGAAGTAAAATCAGAATATGACAGGGAGTACACGAGAGTGCTAAAAAAAGGTGGTATAGCTGCTTTTTGGATGGATGCCAAATGTCTTATGAAAACTGTGCTGAGTGTATTGAAATCGGATGGAGTTGTTGAGGGTGGGACTGGAACTCTTTTTCAAAAAGAAGATATGAAAATGCAGATTTCTAGACCAATAGAAAAGGTCAGACCAGAGGAAGTGGGATTTGATGATTATGGATTTAAGAAAGAATTTAATATAAATAGAGAACAAAAAGTAAATGTTCTTATCACAGGAAAGAACTCTTATATAGGGGAAAATTTCAAGACATATTGTGAGATCTACTATCCAAATATAGAATGTATTACGATTGATATGGAGGACAGTAGTTGGAGAGCGGATAGCTTTAAAACAAAAGAGGGAGAGGTATTTGATACCGTTTTTCATGTTGCTGGTATTGCTCATGCTGATATTGGGAAAGTAAATAAAACAGAGCAGGAGAAATATTACGAAGTAAATACTGACTTGGCAATAGAGTGCTGTAGAAAGGCAAAAGAGGATGGAGTAAAGCAATTTATTTTTATGAGCAGTATGATTATCTATGGTGATAAAGACTATATAAGTGAAAAAACATTGCCGCAGCCGTCAAATTTTTATGGAAATAGCAAATGGCTTGCTGATAAGGGAGTAAGAGAGCTACAATGTGACAATTTTAAAGTATGTGTTCTTCGTCCACCTATGATTTATGGTCGTGGAAGTAAAGGAAATTATCCTACTCTTGCTAAGATTGCTAAAAATGTGTCAGTATTTCCGGATGTTGAGAATAAGAGGTCTATGCTTTATATAGAAAATCTGTGTGAATTTGTAGGGCAGTTGGTATGCAGTGGGGAAGGTGGAGTTTATTTTCCACAGAATAGCAGCTACTCCAACACAAGTCAACTTGTAAGGATGATAGGAGTAATAATACATAAGAATATCCATTTATCTAAGATGCTTATACCAGCAGTAAAAGTGGTAGAATGCGTACCAATTAGGAAGATTAGGGATTTGGCGAGCAAGGCATTTGGAAGTAGCTGGTATGAGATGAATATATCCAAATACAAAGGGATCGAATATCAGAAGTACAGTCTTGAAGAAAGCATAAAGTATACAGAGAATTGAGGGGTAGACTTCGTGAAATATAAAGTCGATGTTACATGTTTGGAATTGATTGAGGATATAGACCAAATCGAGGGATTGGTTTCAGTTATTATGCCTGCTTACAATAGCGGGCTTTTTATATCCAAGGCAATTGACTCAGTAATTAATCAGACATACATAGATTGGGAACTTTTGATTGTGGATGATTGTTCTACAGATAATACCGCAGAAATTGTAAGTGATTATCTTATAAAGGATAAGCGTATAAAATATTTTAAAAACTTGTCTAACTCAGGAGCCGCAGCTTCACGTAACAAAGCGGTAAAAGAGGCAAAAGGGCAATATCTGGCTTTTCTTGATAGTGATGATATTTGGAAGTCCAAAAAGCTTGAGAAGCAGATAAATTTCATGAGAAAGAATAAGTATACTTTCACGTGTACGTCATATAGTAAAATTGATAAACATGGTGAAAACCTTCATCGTACTGTAAATGCGCTTACGGTAGATTATGAGGATATGCTTAGACGGTGCCCCGGAAACTCAACAGTAGTTTACGATGCATCAAAACTTGGCAAATTTATTATACCTTTAATAAAAAAACGTAATGATTATGTTATGTGGTTGAAAGTGATTAAGAGTGCCGGAATGTTGCAAGGACTTGATGAGATACTTAGCTGCCATAGGATATTATCTAATTCAATATCATCAAACAAGGCAAGTTTGGTAAAGTATCATTGGATAGTTTATAAGGATATTGAAAAGTTGGGAATGTTAAAAAGTGTTTATTTAGTTGTTTTTTGGATTGCTAAGTCTATATTTCGTATACAGTAAGGAGAAATGTGGGAATTGTGATTGGTATTATATATTGTAACGAAATTAATATGTGTCCATATATGCAAAAATATATAGATTCTTTAGAAAAAAATTGTGTTAAGTATAAAGTGCTTTTATGGAACAGAACAGGGGAAAGAAAACAATATCCATTACACTATATTGTTTATAATAGAGAATTGGATTTATACGTTCCAAAATGGAAAAAAATACCCGCGTTTGTTGGATTTTCAAAATTTTTGTATAAAGAATTGCTGAACCAACGTTTTGATAGGCTGATAATGCTGACAACATTGCCTACAGTGATTAGTGCGCCATTGTTGTTGGCAAAGTACAAAAAAAAGTATATATATGATTTCCGAGATATGAGCTTTGAAAAGTGTATTCCATTTAGGATATTGGTTGATAAATTGGTTAAACACTCATACTTTACAAGTGTGTCTTCTCCTGGATATATGACAGTAATTAAAGGAGATACAATTATATCTCATAATTTTAGATATAGTGATTTGGATAATGGACTTAACAAAATGAAACCTTTTAAAGAGAAGATTACATTACTTCATATTGGAATAACTCGTGGTGAAGAGTATAACAAACGGTTAGCAGATATCTTTGGAAATGATAATCGATTTGAGGTTAAGATTATTGGCACCGGAAACGATACCAAGCCATTTGTAGAATACATAAAGAAATTTAGAAATATTACAGTAAAAGGGACATACAATAATGAAGAAAAGAAAAAATATATTCAGGAATGCGATATGCTTCTTTATTATTATCCTTGTAGTTTTAATAATAATAGAGCATTGGCAAATAAGTATTATGATGGAATGATATTTAAGAAGCCGCTTATTGGAAACAAAAATACATATTCTGGAAAAAGGATAATGAAAGCGGGCTTAGGAATATCAGTAGATATAGATAATAATGATGTCCCAAATCAAATATATAAGTACATGCATAGTATTAGAATTGATGAGTATGAAAAACTGGTTCAAAAAGAGCTTGATAAGGTAATAAAAGAAGATCAAAAATATGTTAAAGCGATAGATTCATTTGTGCGTGGCAATTGACATGCTTAGGTGAGATGAAGTAATGAGGAAAAATTGATGTGGCCGTATTATATAATTATCATATACATATTTATTGCAGTTGGGTTTGTTTTTCCAAAAATCGGAGATAAGAACAAATACAAGTATTTATTTATGATAATACCACTACTTTTATTTGCTGCAATACGTGGGAATGGAAAGGGGGATTACTTTGCATACATTGATCGAGGAGCAAAAATAAAGAGTATATACGATATTCTATATGATAATAATACTGGAATGGAGATAGGATATAGAGCAATTGCATATTTAGTCTATATTTTAAAATTGCCAAGACAATTTACAGTTATTTTTATGAATGTAATAAGCTTGAGAAATATTTCAGTGTATATTAAGAAAAACTCTGAAGATTGGAGCTTATCATTACTATTATTTATGCCATTGTTTTTTCTTTTTGATATGCATGCTGCAAGAACTGCTGTGAGTATTTCAATATGTGCATTGGGATATAAATATATAAAGGAAAAAAATCTGATAAAATATATGATTTGTGTTATGATTGGCTGTATGTTTCATTCAATAGCAATTATTTCTATTTTAGCATATTTTATATATGGAAAAAGGATTACGCTAAAAAGTGGATTAATAGTTTTGATGTTTGAAATGGCAATTATTAGATTTATTAATATAAACACTTTTTTAAGTTATGCTTTTAATTTGATTCATTTAAATTATTTTTCTGATAAAATTTTGACATATACAACCATAAAATCTGATCTTTATGGATATCCTATGAAATTATATGATCCAAGAATTTGGATAGGACTTGTTGTGTTTACAGCAGCAACAATTTATATTTATGAAAAGAATGATGCAGTCAGGTTTATGACAAATGGAGTTTGGCTTTATGTATTTATACTTATACTTTTTTCAAACACATCTATGTTTGCATACCGATTAAGTTCTTTTTTCTATCCATACCTTATAGTGATTGTTCCAAGTATAGTGACAAATTTTAAGAAACAAAAAAATTTGACTGGTTATAATCATAGTAAAAGAGTGGGACTATTTTATACAATTTTGTCTTTGTTTACAGTGTTAAATTTTGCATATGCAAAAGTAGTTATGGTTGAATATGTTCCCTTTTTTATAAATGGATATGGTATTCCAACATATTAGAATTGGAAATATAAACTGATTTTCAACTGTTATATTGATTAAGGAGTATATATCGTATGAACTACATATTGACGACTATTGATGTAGAAGGGCCTAAAGGAGAAGGGTATGATTCCACTGATCCAATAAGAAATTTTATTTGGTGTAAAGATAATATGGAGAATTCCTATGGCCTAGAAATGATAATTAATATGTTGGACTCATATAATGTGAAAGGACTATTTTTTGTTGATTTAGCGGAAGCCTTTGATTATGGAAGAGAGTTAATTACTAAAGTAATTCAGTACATATTAGAGAAAAAACATATAGTAGGTGTCCATTTACATCCAAATCATATGCTCGATGAAAATAGACATTTTTTATTTCAATATTCTAAGGAAGAGCAATATATGATGATATCAAAGTGTACTCAATTATACGAGGATATTGTACAAGAAAAACCATTGTTTTTTAGAGCAGGAAAATATAGCGCAAATTATGATACATTGGACATTTTAAATGATTTGGGATATAAGTATGATTTTTCACAGTTTTACAGATCCAGCTGGTGTGGAATAAATCCACCACTTACAGCAGATAGACCATGTAAATACAAGGAATTAATAGAGATACCTGTAACTACTTTTTTTTCTATTAATATACCCTTTTTTAAGAGAGTGGACAAGATAGATTTAGAGATGTCTAAGTGGAGCCACAATTATGTGATTAAATCCTTAGCAAATGAAGACGGCAATATTGTGGTATTATTTTTACATAGCTTTTCTTTTGTAAATTGGAGAGATGACCCCAATAATCCGACCTTTAGTAAATCAAAATATAAAACTGTTCATAACAATTTTAAGCATGCGATTATGTCTAAAAATATTATGTCAATCGCTCCTTGGAAGATAGAAGAATTAATACAAAATAATGAAATTATATGTGTAGAGAATCAAGAATGCAGGGTCGCTATGAATAATCCATTTTTATCCTATCTTTATTTATTGATGACTGCTTTTCGTATTAAAAAAACAAATAAAAAGGCACAATTGTTTATTCTGGCAAATGGAATGATATTATTATTTGCCACCATGCTTCTTTCTGCATGTGTTTTATAGTTTAGAAAATAAAAGAGATACTATTTAGGAGTTATATATGCATCTATTATTTATAAATATGACACCTCTTTATCATAATACGAGTGCCATTATCAGAATGTGCGGCTTCATTTCTGGAGCGAACAAAAATGGTCACATTTGTGATATCGTGACATTGGAAGCTTCAAAAGATGATTATTTATATGATGATTCCAATAAAGAATTTGTACGTAAATATGTAGGGAACTATTATACGTTCAAGAAAAAATCAACTTACAATGCACTAAAAGCAAAAAAAAACAATAATACGTCAGTAGGTTTGCGAAGACAATTATTGAAAGGCCTTAAAAAGGTATTTGACCAATTTAGTATTTATGATGCACAAAATATGAATGCAAGTAAAGTATTGGAAATCGATGTGGACTTTGATCAATATGATAGGATAATATCAATCAGTGATCCTATCTCATCGTATAGTCTTGTTTTTGAATTACTGAAAAACGACAGGGTTCATCATATAGAAAAAAAATGGATTCAATGTTGGGGAGATCCATGGATATCAGATATTACTAAAAATATAGGATTGAAAAGATATTTAATTATGCGTGAAGAAAAACGCATACTTGAAAAAGCTTTTAAGATTGTATATGCTTCTCCTTTTACATTAAGGGAGCAGAAGAGATTGTATCCTGAATTTAAAGACAAAATGATGTATCTGAATCAGGTGGCTCAGGAATTACCATCAGAAACTATGATAAAAAAAACGAAGTATCTAATCGGATATTTTGGAAATTACAATAGTAAAGTCAGAAATATTTTACCCTTATATGACTGCTGTGTCAGATATCATTACAACATGGTAGTTGCGGGTGGATCTGATTTAAAGTTAGAAGATGACAATACTATACATATCATGGGGACTTTAAAACATCAAGAAGTTGCTAAATTGGAAGAATCTACAGAAATTTTAGTTGCAATATGTAATTTGAGTGGAAATCAGATTCCGGGGAAAGCATTCTATCAAACAGGAGGAAATAAGCCGATAATTATAATACTTGATGGCGAATTAAAGGATGAGATGCGAGTATATTTCAAAAGCTTCAATCGTTATGTGCTGTGTGAAAATAATATAAACTCAATTCATAATGCCATTGAGGTGGCAAAAAAGAATATTGGGAGAAATTATATATCTAACCTTGATAGAAGGCTGACTGACATATTTTGTGCTGAAAAACTAATTGATGGGTATGTAACAAATACTGAATATTAATCGTAACCTTATGAAACAGTAAAGCAGTTTTTTAATAATATAGATGGAACAAATGTATGGGATAAAAATCTATTATAGCAGTCAATGGATTGACAAGGATGAATAATATTTCAGTTGTGAACATTGGTTTAATATATATTGCGAAAATGGAGAGATTAGATGTGTGGAATTTGCGGATATTTTCAATTAAAAAGAGAGACTCGCAGTGTCAGTGAAGATGACTTGCGCCTTATGTGCAGACAGATGGTAAGCCGTGGACCGGACGGAGAGGGTATTTGGCAGAACGAGTCGAAAAAAATAGGTTTAGGGCACAGGCGACTTTCAATTATAGATTTATCAGAAAATGCTACACAGCCTATGACCAATGAAGATGGAAAAGTTGTTTTGGCGTTTAACGGAGAGATTTATAACCATGCGGAATTAAGGCTCAGACTCGAAAAAGAATCTAACCACAAATGGAAAACAGACCATTCTGACACAGAAGTCATTATACATGCCTATGAGGAATGGGGGATTAAATGTATAGATGAGTTCAGAGGATGCTTTGCATTTGCTCTTTGGGATGAGAGAAAGGAAATTCTTTTTCTGGTAAGGGATCGACTTGGAATAAAACCCTTATATTATTGTATTGATGCAGGTACGTTGTTTTTTGCTTCGGAGATTAAGGCGCTCCTTCCTGTGATAAAAAGATGTCCCAAAATGAATGAAAGAGCGATCTTTGATTATCTCACTTTTTTGTGTGTACCGGGAAAAGAAACACTGTTTGACGGCATATATAAGGTCTGCCCAGCTAATTATCTAATGTTTGACAGTAAAGGCCGGTATAATGTTTCAAAATATTGGGACGTATGGAATCATATACTTCCAGAGATACGGTGTGCATCAGATGCTGAGATACATAGTGCTATACGAAAAGAACTTGATATCGCAGTACAATACAGAAAGGTTTCGGATGTTCCTGTCGGAGTATTCCTCTCAGGCGGGGTAGATTCATCGACCAATTGTTATTTATTTTCGAAAAACCATAGTACTGAAATGAATGCTTTCTGTATAGGATATAGTGATGCTGCGTCAGATTACAGAAATGAAAACCATTACGCCAAACAAGTTGCGGATGAATGTAATGCCATATTCCATGAACGGTATTTGTCAGAGAGTGATTGGCTTTCTTTTATTCCGGAAATGATCCGTTTACAAGATGAACCGATTGCCGATCCGACATGTGTTCCATCATATTATGTATCGAAACTGGCCAGAGAAAATGGAATTAAAGTAGCACAAGTTGGTGAAGGTTCTGATGAACTTTTTATTGGCTATGATTTATGGCTTAAGTTTCATTGGGCACAGGAGTTAGATAGGAAATGTATATGGAATACGCCGAAAAAGTTAGGTTATGGAGTGGTATCCCACAGCAAACGATATGGTGCTACAATCTATACAGAGATATTGCGGAGGGCATCCAAAGGAGAACCATTATTCTATTCTGGAGCAGAGTTTTTCTATCATAACGATAAAAAAGAAATTCTTTCAAACAGAATGAAGGACATGATTGGGGAAAGGGATTCGTTTGAAGCAATCAGAAACATATATGAGAGATTTATAGATACAGCATGGGAAAAGTCAGATTTGAATTGGATGTCTTATGCGGATATGAATGTCAGACTTCCAGAATTGCTTCTTATGCGTGTGGACAAAATGAGTATGGGGGTTAGCTTAGAATGCAGAGTACCGTTTCTCGATCATAGAGTAGTGGAACTGGCAATGAGCATACCTGGCAGTAGAAAAATTGAGGGAAACATCACTAAAAGGATGTTAAAGGAATCTGTGAGAGGAATGGTTCCGAATGATATTATTGATAGGAGAAAACAGGGATTCGGGATACCGATTCATAGTTGGATTAATAAGAAGTTAGGAAGCCATATGAGAGAATCAGTTTTTACGTTTGCAAACAGCACTTCACTATTTGATTACACAGTTTTAAAAGATAAGATGGAATCATTTAATGCGAATCAGATATGGTGTTTGTACAATCTTTCAGAGTGGTGGAAGACTTATATAAATTAAGGAATGTATTTCTGAGAACATTTGGCATGGCGGAAGTTAAATGTCTGTATAAATTCATTAGAATGAGAATAAGAAGGTGGAAATAAGATGGTAAATGTAATCGGACTGGGTTATATTGGACTCCCTACGGCGTTGATGTTAGCTTCACATGGAATCAATGTTGTGGGCTCTGATTATAATGAAAATATAGTAGAGACATTAAGAAGCGGACAGACTACTTTTAAGGAAAAAGGAATGGACGAGCTTTTTTCGAGCGCCGTTGAGAATGGAATACAATTCGAGACATCTTATATTAACACAGATTGTTATATCGTGTCCGTTCCAACTCCATATGATAAATTTAGCAAGAAAATTGATGCCAAGTATGTTGTAGCTGCTGTTTCCGAAGTGTTGAAAGTCGCAGAAAAATATGCAATAGTTGTGATTGAATCTACGATATCACCGGGAACAATTGAGAGATCCATTAGACCACTTCTTTCGAATATGCAGAGGGAAGATGTGCAATTGGTACATGCGCCGGAGAGAATCATTCCAGGCAATATGGTGGAAGAATTGTATCACAATAATCGGACCATTGGCGCAGATTCAATAGAGACAGGCGAACAGATAAAGAGGCTATATGCCTCTTTTTGTTTGGGGGAAATTGTTGTAACAGATATCCAGACAGCAGAAATGACGAAGGTAGTAGAGAATACCTACCGGGCAGTCAACATAGCTTTTGCGAATGAATTGGCGAAGATATGCCGTCATGACAACCTGGATGTCTACGAGATCATTCGAATCTGTAATATGCATCCGAGGGTGGATATTTTACAGCCTGGCCCTGGGGTGGGAGGACATTGTATCTCTGTTGACCCATGGTTCCTTGTAGGTGATTATCCAAGTCTTGCTAAGGTGATTGATGAGTCAATGAAAACAAATGATGCGATGCCGGCGTTCGTCCTGCACCGAATCTACGATATTATGAAGGAAAGGCTGATGAAGGATTTAAGCCGTGTTGGTCTCTATGGGCTTACTTATAAAGAGAATGTAGATGATATGAGGGAATCTCCTACCCTACAGCTGCTTGAAAGCCAGGAAAAACATCTGGGATATCCACTTAAGGTATATGATCCATTTATTACAGAAGACGTGGTGGAGCATCAGTATCATGATTTGGAAAGTTTTTTAAAGGACATAGATATCGTAGTGATTATGGTCGGCCATAACGAAATCATTGATAATATGGGCAGGCTTGAAGGAAAAATTGTTTTGGATACGAGAAATATATGCCATTTAGATGGGGTCTATCATCTATGAATAAACAGATGATAAAGTATATGAAGTTAAGAATACGAAATAAAGGGGATTTGATTAGGTTACGTAATCTTATTGCTTATAAAGTTTTCAGAAATAGCACAAAGATAAACAAGTTTATAAGTTATAAGATTTCATGGAGGGAATATAAAAATTATCTGACAAAAACTTTGATAGATATTACAAAAATCGATGCGAGTCTGATTGTAGACGAAGTGAATTATGTTGGAAAGATGACCCTGGAGAATCGATTTGATCTTCTTGGAAGCGGGTGGGTCAGATATAGAAGCGATCTAAAGGATGATTCCAGAAATACGTGCGGGTACAGTGGAATTTCCTGGAATGTAGATATTAAAACGGGTTATAGGTGGCCTGCCGATTATTTAGACGAGAACAAGTGTATTCATTCTCCGGATGGAGTGGACATAAAAAATGTGTGGGAGCTTGGGAGGATGAATTTTCTTGTTCCATTTTCCATGTATGTATTATCGGCGGCAGATCATGAGCGTCAAACGGAGGCACTGATTCATTATAGGAATATGATTCAGGACTTTACAGAAAACAATCCTGTAGGAATTGGCGTGAACTGGGTTCTTCCGATGGAAGCATCCATCAGGATATCAAATATTTTGATCTCGTATGATGTGTTAAAACAGATAGATACCAAAAATATTTTCGATAAGGCATTTACTATGTTAATGGCACAATTGGTTTATGGTCATATCAAATTTATATGGAATAATTTAGAGAAAAATATATTTGACGGGAGAAACGGTAATCATTATTATTCGAATATTGTTGGATTATTAGTCGCTACAAGTTATCTTCAGAATAAAAATATCTTTACAAAAAAGATATATAAGTATGCAAGGAAAGAGTTTTTTAAAGAAACCAAAGAACAGTTTTATTCAGAAGGCGGGCATTTTGAAGGATCTACTGGTTATTTCAAACTTGTGGCAGAAATGGCTGTCTTTGGAACAGCGATGCTTATAAGGAATGGAGAGGTTGTTCCTGACTTTGTAATGGAACGGCTATATAATAATAGAAATTTGGCTGTTTCCCTGAGAAAAGCAGATCATTCGTATTATTTCTTTGGAGATTGTGACAGCGGCAGATTTATAAAAATAGTTCCACATGGAAAGTTTTTATCAAATAGTGAAGCAGAATCTAAGTTCCTCAACTTAGATGGATATACAAAGCTTTATGGAAAAGATGAAAAATATTTTCTGGAAGATGATAGCTGTATGGATAGCCTGATTCGATATGCGGATGGGCTGATTGGAAATACGAAAACTGATACGTCATCGTTAGAAGCGGTGATAGTATGTCAATTAGCAGGTAAAAGGCTGAACTATCAAAAAGTGTATACAAATAGTTATGGGACAATGGAACAAAATGATAGAAATAAACAGATATCTCTGAATTTGGAACAGAGTACATTGGAAAAGTATCCGATTAGGAAGACAACGGAACTTTCAGATTTTCAGATGGGAAATAATCCTTTAGATTTTATGCTGTTTTCTAAAATGGGGGTCTGTGTCATAAGAAATGACAGGGTATCCTTGTTATTCAGATTTGGTGCCAATGAAAAAACTGGGCATGGGCATAACGATACGCTTCATTATGAATATGAAGTAGATGGCATAAGCTACCAGAAAGATCCGGGAACTTATACTTATACCGGATATCCTGAAAAGAGAAATGTGTATCGTTCAGCGAAGGTTCATAATGTACCATATTATGGACAGGAGCAAAGAGCATTTCAGGGTATTTTTGGATATGGAACTACGGATAACAGGGAAATCGTGGAGTTCACTAAGAACGCAATTGCAGTCAGGTATAGAAATGCGTATTGTGACCATATCAGACGGATTGTGATTCGAGAGGACAGGGTTTTTGTAGAGGATTATGGAAAAAGTAATTTCGATATCCATCGGAAAAGACAAATAAGAACATCCCCGGCTTATGGAGTTATATATAGGAATGTCGAAAAGTGAGTAAGATAGTATTTCGAGTAGAAGAGACGAATTATCTCAGCATAATGATTACAAAGAAACATCCTTAGTTTTAGTAGAAAAAAGTCATCAACGTGTGGAGTCATTGATAAAGATGATAAAGGCGGTATCTTATGAAGAAAAATAAATATCTACATTTTGCTCCGGATTCTGTATATACACAAGATTATATCCATAAAATAAATAAGTTATATCATGAAAAGGAACATTGCTTTTTTGTATACTCATATGATTTTGGTAAAAAAAGAGCGTACCAAGATAATAATATTTTTATTATACAAAATAATTCTCTAAAAAATCTTTTCAAAATTATTAGGTTTGTTTTTCAATCAAGAACAATAATTTTACATAGCTTGTTTCTTGATAAAGTAAATTTTTTAATGTTTGCTGTTTTAACAAGATTATCAAAAAAATGCTATGTATGGGTTATCTGGGGAGGAGATTTAACAATAGATTACGAAAAAGAACAGCAGATAAGGGGGCTAAGTATTCAAAAAAGAATCAAAAGATTTTGTAGAAGGACAATAATAAAAAATTTAGATGTGGTTGTTTCCTGTGAAAGTGATTATGACTATGCGTATGATGCATATAAAATAAAGTGTCCGCGTTTAGAGGCAATGTACGCATATAATTTTCCTGATATAAATAGTCATTGTGTCAATAAAGAAGAAGGTAGATTAAATGTGTTGATTGGGCATAGTGCCTCGGTTATAGACAAACATATTGAAGCATATCATATTTTGAAAAGGAATGATTTTGAAGGAGCTGTTTTTTCTGTTCTTTCATATGATGGAGATCAGAGTTATATTCAAGAAGTTTGTAAAGAAGGAGAGGGACTATTTGGAAAAAAATATCATCCTATAACTGAATGGATGAATCGTGAGGATTATATGAAGTTTTTATCTTCGATGGATATGGCAATATTTTTGGGAGATAAACAAACCGCTGCTGGAAATATTTTAATGATGCTAATGTTTGGTATAAAAATATTCGCCAATGATTATGGAATTGTCCCCATATTAAAAAAAATGGGGGCTATTATTATGGAGACATGTGAGATTAATAAGAAAAGTATAGTTTCTGGATTATCACCAGACGAAATAGAAGTTAATAAAAGTATCGCGTTAAAAATTGTTTCTGATGAATATTTTAAGGATCATTGGGACAATGTTTTTTTATTTAAGAAGAAAAAGGATATTAGCAGAAGAATTTAAGTTTACATGAGTATACTAAGACATAGAAGGGAGTTTAAATATATGATTCCGTTTAATGTGCCGCCATTTGTAGGAAATGAGCTGGATTACATACAAGATGCTATTAGGGACAGGAAAATTTGCGGAGATGGCAAATATACAAAAAAATGTAATGAATGGTTGGAATGTAATTTAAAAACAAGTAAAGCTTTGCTAACGACATCGTGTACACACGCTACTGAAATGGCAGTAATATTATCAGGTATTCAACCGGAAGACGAAGTCATAATGCCCTCTTTTACTTTTGTTTCTACAGCTGATGCAGTTGTCCTTAGAGGAGCAAGACCGGTATTTGTCGATATTCGTCCAGATACTATGAATATAGATGAATCTCTTATAGAGGATGCAATAACAGAGAAGACAAAAGCAATTATCCCCGTTCATTATGCTGGAGTTTCTTGTGAAATGGACACAATCATGGATATAGCCAAACGATATAATCTTAAGGTTATTGAAGATGCAGCGCAAGCTATTGGCAGCACATATAAAGGAAAAGCGTGTGGAACAATAGGAGATTATGGCTGTCTTTCATTTCACGAGACTAAAAATATCTCTATGGGAGAGGGTGGAGCATTACTGATTCATGATGTGAATAATTTAGAACGTGCAGAAATAGTACGCGAAAAAGGTACAAATAGAAGTAAGTTTTATAGAGGAGAGATAGATAAATATACATGGATTGATGCAGGTTCATCTTATCTGCCGAGTGAGCTAAATGCAGCATATTTATGGGCACAATTAGAGAATGCAAATGAAATTAATGAAAATAGAATAAAAACATGGAAAAAATATTGGGAGGGATTAAGAAAATTAAAAGAATCAGGAAAAGTTGAATTTCCTTTAATTCCAGAAGAATGCACACATAATGGTCATATGTTTTATTTGAAATGTAAATCTTTAGAAGAAAGAACAGCATTAATATCCTATTTGAAAAGTCATGGTATATTAGCTGTGTTTCATTATGTACCATTGCATTCTTCGCCAGCAGGCTCCAAATATGGTAGGTTTTACGGTGAAGATCATTACACAACAATAGAAAGCAAAAGGCTTATCAGACTGCCTCTATATTATAAAATGCAAGAAGAGAATATAGAAAAGGTAATACAAGCAGTAAAAGCATTTTATGGTATAGATGTTTTATAAACGGAGTGGTTTTTGAAAGGAGTTTGATGATATGAGTAATGATCTTCCAATAATAACCGGAGAAATATTGTTATTACGTCCTATAACATTGAATGATACAGATTTGATTGTAAAGTGGAGAAATACACCGAGGGTAAAAAAAAATTTTATTTTCAGAGATACGTTTACACCAGAAATTCATGAGAGATGGATAAATACAAAAATTAAAAAAGGAGAGGCAATTCAGTATATAATAGAAGCAAAAGGGAGTCCTATAGGCTCTGTTTACTTTAAGGATATCACAGAGTTGCATCATAGTGGAGAATTTGGTATTTTCATCGGTGAAGAAAATTCTATTGGTAAGGGGTTTGGTTTTAAAGCAACGAAGATGTTTGTCAATTTTGGCTTTTCTTATTTAAATTTACATCGCGTATCGTTGAGGGTATTAAGTGGAAATAGGAATGCGTATAAAATCTATTCATCTGTGGGATTTAAACAAGAAGGGGTGTTTAGGGACATGGTGTATATTGATGGAAGGTATCATGATGTGATATTTATGGCGAAGTTGAATGACAATGCATGAAATGTATTGTATATGAAAGCCAGATTATAGAT
>Ga0137308_101754_pt1 | contig 18493 bp, 15 predicted proteins | sample Inofrocosms_June_FD_97181 | JGI IMG/M metagenome (GOLD analysis project Ga0137308, IMG submission 97181) | Mouse cecal microbial communities from Vienna, Austria - N-Acetylneuraminic and N-Acetylglucosamine D2O microcosms_June | ecosystem: Host-associated > Mammals > Digestive system > Large... | reverse complement strand
TTTCAAATCCGAAAGGAGAAGCGTTATGATAAGGGTGGCAGTTGACGCCATGGGCGGCGATCATGCACCATCCGAGATTGTCAAAGGGGCAGTGTCGGCGGTGTCAAAGAGTAAAGATATCCAGGTGCTTTTAGTAGGGCAGAAGGAAGCGGTTTCAAAAGAGCTTGAGAACCATTCTTACCCTAAGGAGCAGGTGGAGTTTATCCAGGCGTCAGAGGTGATCGAGACCGGGGAGTCTCCGGTCAATGCGATCCGCAAAAAGAAGGATTCCTCTATTGTGGTAGGGATGAATCTGGTGAAGAGCGGGGAGGCAGATGCATTTGTCTCCGCAGGAAGCTCTGGGGCGATCCTGGTAGGCGGTCAGGTGATCGTGGGCCGCTTAAAGGGTGTGGAGCGCCCGCCCTTTGGAGCTCTGATCCCTACGGAAAAGGGTGTGTCCCTGCTTCTGGACTGCGGTGCCAACGTGGATTCCAGGTCTTCCCATCTGGTCCAGTTTGCACGAATGGGTTCTATTTACATGGAGCATGTAATAGGTATTAACAAGCCGCGGGTGGGTATTGTTAATATCGGCGCGGAGGAAGAGAAGGGCAATGGACTGGTGAAAGAGACATTTCCGCTTCTCAAGGCCTGCGGGGATATCAACTTCACAGGCAGCATAGAGGCCAGGGAGATCCCCCATGGCGGAGCGGACGTTATCGTCTGTGAGGCATTTACGGGGAATGTGATTCTGAAGCTGTATGAGGGCACCGGCGCGGTGCTTGTCAGTATGATCAAGAAAGGGCTCATGAGTTCCCTGCGCAGCAAGATCGGTGCGCTGCTGATCAAACCGGCTCTCAAGGATACCCTGAAGGCCTTTGATGCCAGCCAGTATGGGGGAGCGCCCATGCTGGGTCTCAAGGGCCTTGTGGTGAAGACCCATGGAAGTGCCAGAGAACAGGAAGTCTGCAATTCCATTCTCCAGTGTCTCACCTTCAAGGAGCAGAAGATCAATGAGAAAATTAAGGAAAGCCTGGATGCCAAAGAACAGGCGCAAGAAAATGCGTAGATAGGAGAGAAAGATATGGAGTTTGAAAAGTTACAGGGCATTATCGCAGAGGTTCTGAATGTGGAGACAGATGATATTACTATGGAAACCACATTTGTGGAGGATCTGGGAGCAGACTCACTGGATATCTTCCAGATCGTTATGGGGATTGAGGAAGAATTTGACATTGAGATTCCTTCCGATGCGGCAGAGCAGATCACCACAGTAGGTGATGCAGTGGAACAGATCAAGAATGCTCTTAACTAGCAAAAAGAAGGCATGCCGGGGCGTCGCACCATATGCGCCGCCCCCTTTTGCCGTAGATGTACTTCCCGGAGTCTCGCCGCGCCTGCCCTTGTGGCTGATTTCCCGGGAGTACATGTAATACCATGTCCACTATATACCATACAAGTATTTCATATCTGGAAAGGAGGCAGTCTATGAATCATGATCTGTCGGAGCTGGAGCGTCAAATCGGCTATGAGTTCCAGGAGAAGGCCCTGTTCGTCAAAGCCCTGACCCACAGCTCCTATGTCAATGAACACAAGATGGACAAGCTCCAGTGCAATGAGCGGCTGGAATTCTTAGGGGACGCGGTTCTGGAGATCGTATCCAGCGAATTTTTATATGGGAAATATCCCAAAAAGCCGGAGGGAGAGCTGACCAAGATCCGGGCCAGCATTGTCTGCGAACCGACCCTGGCTTTTTGCGCAGAGGAGATTTGTCTTGGCAGTTATCTGCTGCTGGGCAGGGGAGAGGATTCCACCGGGGGACGGCAGCGCCACTCCGTGGTGTCGGATGCCATGGAGGCTCTGATCGGAGCCATCTATCTGGATGGTGGTTTTGCTAATGCAAAAGAGTTCATTCACAGGTTCATCCTCAATGACATTGAGCACAAACAGCTCTTTTATGATAGCAAGACTATCCTGCAGGAGATGGTCCAGGCAGAGGCCCGTCACAACGTGGAGTATGTGATCCTGAAGGAAGAGGGCCCTGACCACAACAAGACCTTTGAGGTAAGCGCCACCCTGGACGGAAGGGAGATCGGAAAGGGCGCCGGAAGGACCAAGAAGGCCGCGGAGCAGGTGGCCGCCTATCACGGCATCCTGAAGCTGAAGGGGGAGGACGGGACATGAATGTCCGGAGCTGCCCGGAAGGGCTGCGGAATTTCCGGATCATAATATAGCAGGAAAGAGGAAAGTATGTATCTAAAAAGTATCGAAATACAAGGCTTCAAGTCCTTTGCCAACAAGATTCTGTTTGAGTTTCACACCGGTATCACCGGTATCGTGGGACCCAATGGCAGCGGCAAGAGCAATGTGGCCGATGCGGTCCGCTGGGTACTTGGCGAACAGCGGATCAAGCAGCTGCGGGGCGCCAGCATGCAGGACGTAATCTTCGCAGGCACAGAGATGCGAAAGCCCCAGGGCTTCGCCTACGTGGCCATTACCCTGGACAATTCGGACCACCAGCTGGCTATTGATTATGATGAGGTAACAGTGGCCAGAAGACTTTACCGTTCCGGCGAAAGTGAGTACCGGATCAATGGCAGCACCTGCCGTTTAAAGGATATCAATGAGCTGTTTTACGATACCGGTATCGGCAAGGAGGGATACTCCATCATCGGCCAGGGCCAGATCGACAAGATCTTAAGCGGCAAGCCGGAGGAGCGGCGGGAATTGTTTGACGAGGCTGCCGGGATCGTCAAGTTCAAGCGCCGTAAGAATATCGCCCAGAAGAAGCTGGAGGATGAGAAGCAGAACCTGGTCCGTGTAAGCGATATCCTGACAGAGCTGGAGAAGCAGGTAGGCCCCCTGGCCAGACAGTCGGAGACTGCCAGGAAATATCTGGCCTTTAAGGAGGAACTGAAAACCTACGATGTGAACCTGTTCCTCATGGAGTCCGAGGGCATACGTGCCCAGCTGAAGGAGCTGGAGGAGAAGTATGATATCGTAGCCGGGGATATGAAGGAAGCCACCGCAGATGCAGAGAGCCAGAAGGAAGAGTATGACCGTCTCGAGCAGGAGCTGACCGGTCTGGAGGAAACCATCAGCCAGAAACGTACCCTGTTAAACCAGTCTGAGATGCTAAAGGGCAATCTGGAAGGCCAGATCAATGTGCTGGGCGAGCAGATCAACACAGAACAGATGAACGCGGACCACATCAATGCCCGGATCGGCGCCATCGAAAAGGATATCAGGGACCGGCAGAGCCAGATCGAGGATTTCCAGTCCGACAGCGAGGATATCCTGGACCAGGCCGGCGCCAGCAGCATCCGCCAGCAGCAGGAGGAAGATCAGCTTAAGAAAAAGGACGATGCCATCAGGCTCTTAGACCAGCAGATCGAGGAAGCCAAGGGCAGCATTATCGCCGGTCTCAATGAGAAAGCCTCCTTAAATGCCAGTCAGCAGCGGTACGAGACCATGTTGGAGCAGGCCCAAAAGCGGCGTCTGCAGGTATGCCAGGAGCTTCTCCGGTATAAAAGTGATGAATCTGTCCAGGAGGAGCAGCTGGCGGCGGAAAAGGAGAATCAGAAAGCTGTCAGCACCCGGTTATCAGACCTTGGCAATGCCCAGACGGAATGCGAGGAAGCTCTGAATACACTTCACCAGGAGATCCGCCGCCTCACCCGCAACTTAAACGACTGTCAGCAGGAATACAATACAGCCTACACCCGCCTGGAGTCCCTGCGGAATCTGGCAGAGCGCTATGACGGCTACGGCAACAGCATCCGCCGGGTCATGGAGGTGCGGGACAGGGTTCACGGCATCCGTGGTGTGGTGGCAGATCTGGTCACCACTGAGAAGGAATATGAGACAGCCATTGAGACAGCCCTGGGCGGCAGCATCCAGAATATCGTCACAGATTCCGAACAGACGGCCAAACATCTGATCGAATATCTGAAAAAGAATAAATTCGGCCGGGTCACCTTCCTGCCTCTGACCAGCATCGGGCAGAAGGGGGGCTTCTCCCAGCCGGAGGTATTAAAGGAGCCGGGAATCATCGGTCTGGCCAGTGACTTAGTACAGGTGGCCCCGGAATACAAGGTGCTGGCAAAGTACCTTCTGGGCCGGGTGGTGGTGGCAGACACCATTGACCATGCCATCGCAGTGGCCAGGAAATACCGGTATTCCCTCAGGATCGTTACCCTGGAGGGAGAGCTTTTAAGCGCAGGCGGCTCCATGACCGGCGGCGCCTTCAAAAATTCCAGCAATCTGCTTGGACGTAAGCGGGAGCTGGAGGAGCTGGAAGAGCGCTGCAAAAAGGCTCTCAGGGTAACAGAAAAGATCCAGGAAGAACTGGACCTGAATGAGGGAATGCTTAAAGAGAAGGAGGAGGAGCTGGAGGGGATCAGGGATGAGGAACATCAGGCTTCCCTGCAGATGAACACGCTCCAGATGAATATAAACCAGCTGGAGGAGAAACGGAAGGAGATCCGGGACTCCTACCAGGATCTGACCACAGAGAACGAGCAGCTGGTAGACCAGATCAAAAAGATCGAGGAAAGCCGCAGCATTATTGCCAGAGATAAGGATACCCTGGAGAAGAAAGAGCTCCAGGCAGACGAATCCATCAGCCAGATGAATGCCCGGATGGAGAAAGAGAAGGCGGAGCGGGAAAACATGTCCCAGGCCCTGGATGCCACCCGCCTTGAGGCGGCGGCCCTGAAGCAGAAGGTAGACTTTGTCATGGAGAATATCCAGCGTGTGGAGGATGAGATCGCCAAGCTGGAGGAAGAGCTTGCCGGCTTAAAGAACAGCACCGGAAGCTCCGGACAGATCATAGAGGGAAAACGCCAGGAAATCACCCGCTTGAAAGGGCTGATCGACAATGCCCTCCAGCAGAAGGAAGTCCTGGAAGGGGAGATCGTATCCCTGACCAGTGAGAAGGAGAACCGCAGCAAAGACCAGAAGGGATTTTTTGACAGGCAGGGGGAACTGACCAGGCGTATCGCCAGTCTGGACAAGGAGCTTTACCGTCTCCAGAGCCAGAAGGAGAAGCAGGAGGAGCGGCTGGAGAACCTGGTCAATTACATGTGGAGCGAATACGAGCTGACCTTAAGTCTGGCAGCGCCCCTGCGCAACCCGGAGCTGACAGCCATCTCCGAGATACGAAAGCACATTGAAGAGCTGAAAAACAGCATCCGCGCCCTGGGCAATGTCAATGTCAATGCCATAGAGGATTACAAGGAGATCTCAGAGCGGTACGAATTCATGAAGAGCCAGCATGACGACTTAAAGCAGGCAGAGCAAACCCTGCTCCAGATTATTGATGAGCTGGATGCAGGCATGCGCAGGCAGTTCCAGGAAAAATTCATAGAGATCCGCCAGGAGTTTGACCGGGTGTTCAAGGAGCTGTTCGGCGGCGGACATGGTACCCTGGAGCTGATGGAGGATATGGATATCCTGGAAGCAGGCATACAGATCATCGCCCAGCCTCCGGGCAAAAAGCTGCAGAACATGATGCAGCTTTCCGGAGGCGAGAAGGCCCTGACGGCCATCTCCCTGCTGTTCGCCATCCAGAACTTAAAGCCGTCTCCCTTCTGTCTTCTGGACGAGATTGAGGCGGCTCTGGATGACTCCAATGTAGACCGGTTTGCCAACTATCTCCATAAGCTTACCAGGAATACCCAGTTTATCGTGATCACCCACAGAAGAGGTACCATGGTGGCCTCGGACCGTCTGTACGGCATCACCATGCAGGAGAAGGGGGTATCCACTCTGGTATCGGTGAACCTGATTGAAGACCAGTTGGACGCGTGATAAGCTTATGGGGCATTTCCGGTTTTCCATACCAGGCGGATGCCCGGTGCGTCTTGTCCGGCGGAGCCGGATAAGAAGATGCCCCTATAAATAGCAATGATTTATTAAATCAGGAGGTTTCAGGAATGGAAGAGAAGAAAAAAGGATTTTTCGGGAGACTGGTGGATGGCCTTGCCAAGACCAGGGACAACATTGTCTCCGGCATGGATTCCATATTCAGCGGATTCTCGGCCATTGACGAGGATTTCTATGAGGAGCTGGAGGAGACCCTGATCATGGGAGACCTGGGGATCCAGACCACCATGTCTATCATGGAGGATTTGAGAAAGAAAGTAAAGGAACAGCATATCAAGGAGCCCTCCCAGTGCCGGCAGCTGCTGATCGACTCCATCCGCAGTCAGATGGACCTTGGGGAAAATGCCTACGACTTCGAGAAGCACCGCTCTGTGGTTCTGGTCATCGGCGTCAACGGAGTGGGCAAGACTACCTCCGTAGGCAAGCTGGCCGGACAGCTGAAGGATGACGGCAAGCGGGTGATCCTGGCGGCGGCGGATACCTTCCGGGCAGCGGCCATTGAGCAGCTGACCGAGTGGGCCCACCGGGCCGGGGTGGAGATCATCGCCCAGCAGGAAGGCTCGGATCCGGCGGCGGTGATCTACGACGCGGTGGCGGCGGCCAGATCCCGGCAGGCGGACGTGCTGATCTGTGATACTGCAGGACGCCTTCACAATAAGAAGAACCTTATGGAGGAGCTTAAAAAGATCAACCGGATCATTGACAAGGAGTATCCGGATGCCTACCGGGAGACACTGGTGGTGCTGGACGGCACCACGGGCCAGAATGCCCTGGCCCAGGCCAGACAGTTCATGGAGGTGGCGGATATCACCGGCATCATCCTGACCAAGTTAGACGGCACTGCCAAGGGCGGGATCGCGGTGGCGATCCAGTCGGAGCTGGGGATCCCGGTGAAGTATGTGGGAGTCGGAGAGAAGATCGACGACCTGCAGAAGTTCAATTCGGCGGATTTTGTCAACGCGCTGTTTAAGACGGAGTGAGAGGAGAAAATGATGAAAGATCAAAAACAGGTAGAAGAACAGGTACATGAGGAGGTCCAGGGGCTGACCCTGGAGAAGTTTGAGGAGGCTTTTGAGGAGGTCTCCAAGGTCACCCAGGAGACAAAGCTGGTTTACAGCGATTATTTCTCTGCCTCCTGCGGCAACAGGGTGTACCTGAAGCCGGAGAATATGCAGTGTACCGGGGCATACAAGGTCCGGGGGGCATATTATAAGATCAGTACCCTGACAGAGGAGGAGAAGAAGCGCGGGCTGATCACGGCTTCGGCGGGAAACCATGCCCAGGGAGTAGCTTATGCTGCCAGGATGGCCGGGATCAAAGCGACCATTGTCATGCCTACCACGACTCCCCTGATTAAGGTGAACCGCACCAAAAGCTATGGCGCCGAGGTGGTGCTTCATGGCAATGTCTTTGACGAGTCCTGCGAGTATGCCTGCCGGCTGGCCCAGGAGCACGGCTATACATTTGTCCATCCCTTTGATGATCTGGATGTAGCTACAGGCCAGGGAACCATTGCCATGGAGATCATCAAGGAGCTGCCTACGGTGGATTATATTCTGGTGCCCATCGGCGGCGGCGGCCTGTGCGCCGGGGTGGCTACCCTGGCCAAGCTTCTCAATCCCAAGATCCGCGTCATCGGCGTGGAGCCTGCAGGCGCCAACTGTATGCAGGTTTCTTTAAAGCAGGGGAAGGTGGCTACCCTTCCGGAGGTGAATACCATCGCTGACGGCACGGCTGTGAAGCATCCGGGAGAGAAGATTTTCCCCTACATCCAGCAGTATGTGGATGATATTATCACTGTGGAGGATTCCGAACTGATCGTGGCCTTCCTTGATATGGTGGAGAACCATAAGATGATCGTGGAGAATTCCGGCCTTCTGACCGTGGCGGCATTACGCCATCTCCGGGTGGAGAAGAAGAAGATCGTGGCCATCCTAAGCGGCGGCAATATGGATGTGATCACCATGTCCTCTGTGGTGCAGCACGGCCTGATCCAGCGGGACAGGATCTTTACGGTATCGGTCCTTCTGCCGGATACCCCCGGACAGCTGGCCAGGGTTTCCACCCTTCTGGCCTCTGAGGGAGGCAATGTAATCAAGCTGGAGCACAACCAGTTCATCAGCATCAACCGCAATGCGGCTGTGGAGCTGAGAATCACCCTGGAGGCGGAGGGAACCGACCACAAGAACAGGATCGTCCAGGCGCTGCAGGATGAGGGATACCGTCCCAAGCTGGTGAAATCCAAAGGGACTTACAGCGATTGAAAGAGGTAAGGCATGGAAATCGATAGAAAAACATCCATAATGCATAACATCCATTATTTCATCAAATGGACTGTTCTGTCTGTGATTACCGGAATTGTGGTAGGCGCGGTTGGGGCTGTTTTCGGTCATGGGGTAGTGATAGCCACCAATATCTGGCAGGCCCATTACTGGACCGTGTTTCTAATGCCTGTCTGCGGTCTTGTGATCGTAGGACTCTACAAGCTGTTTCGTGAGGAGAAGAACCGGGGCACCAATATGGTCCTGGATTCTATCTCCTCCGGGGAGGAGATCACCGTGGCCACAGGCCCCCTGATCTTTGTATCCTCCATCCTGAGCCATATGGTCAGCGCGTCTGCCGGCCGGGAGGGTGCTGCCTTACAGATCGGAGGAAGTATGGGAACACTGATCGCCCGGCTGGTTCACCTGGATGAAAATGACAAGAAGATCGCGGTCATGTGCGGCATGAGCGCCTGCTTCTCGGCTCTGTTCGGGACGCCCCTGGCTGCGGCGGTATTTTCCATGGAGGTAGTCAGCATCGGCCTCATGTACTACGCGGCCCTGGTTCCCTGCGTGTTCGCGTCCTTTATTGGAGCTGCTGTTTCCTTTCACTTTGGACTGGCGCCGGAGCATTATGACATCGGGGCATTTATGGAATTCTCCATTCCGGGAGCTGCCCTGGCGGTTCTTACAGGAATTCTCTGCGCGGTGGTGGGGATTTTGTTCTGTTCTTCCTTACATAAGGCCGGACATGCCTACCGGAAATATTTCCCCAATCCGTATATCCGGGTACTGGTAGGCAGCGGCCTCTATATCCTGCTGACACTGATCTTCAATGACCGCAGCTACAATGGCGGGGGACTCCACCTGATCGAGAAATGCTTTGAGGGGGAGATTGTGCCCTGCTATGCCTTTTTGATGAAGATCGTATTTACATCCGTGGCTCTGGAGGCCGGCTTCCGGGGCGGGGAGATTGTGCCTACCTTATGTATCGGGGCGACCTTTGGCGCTACGGTGGCGGCACTTTTGGGAATGCCTGTGGGGCTGTGCGCAGCCATGGGGATGGTGTGCCTGTTTGTCAGCGTTACTAACTGTCCGGTATCTACGATTCTGATGGCTTTTGAACTATTTGGCTTTGAGGCTATGCCGTATTTCGCCATTGCCATTGCGGTAAGCTTCACTTTATCAGGGTATTACGGGCTGTACAGCAGCCAGCGGTTTGTCTATTCCAAGATCCGGGCAGAGCATATTAACCGGCAGACCCACTAGGAGGAAATGTCCATGATGAAAGAGAACCCCCTGGTTTCACTGGAGCTGTTTGCGGAAGTTCCTTCTGCCACGCTGGATGCCTTATGGAAGGCAGGAAGGGTGCGCAGTCTCCACAAGAAATACATCCTGATCCATGCCCAGGAACAGGTGGGCTTTGTAGCAGTCCAGCTGAGCGGAAAGTCTATTGTCTACAATCTGACCCATGACGGACGCAGGAAAATCATCTTTATCCTGGGAAAAGGAGCTATCCTCAATGAGCGGATTCTGGGCAAGGGGGGATCCTCCCTGTTCTGCGAGATACTGGAGAGCAGCCATATATTTGTGGTTCCGGTGGCAGCGCTTCTGGGGCTGATGGAGCAGGACTTTGCCCTGGCCAGGGCGGTTCTGGTTGCCCAGGAGAAAAAGATCTGGCGCATGGCCCACCAGTTAAAGAATACCATGGGAAGTATCTACATGGAGCGGAAGCTGGCGGCAAAGCTGTGGAAGCTGGCCAGGGATTTTGGCGTGCCGGTACAAGAAGGGATCGAGATCGATATCTATCTGCCCATCACCCTTCTGGCAGATATGCTGGGAGCGCCGCGGGAGACTACCTCCCGGATCTGCGGGATGCTGGCAGAGGCTGGACTTATTACCATCCGCAAGAAGCGGATTATTGTCACGGCCCCGGACCGTATGGCCCATTTCTATAAAACCGGGGATATGTCATGAGACTGCCGGACAGCAGATGAAACATAACAGTTCAGACACCCATTGAACTGTTATGTTTAAACAAATATTTTCAATAATTCTATAGAAATTTGTGATTCTGTGACAAACGTCACAGAATTTTTTTTGTCCTATTGATAAAATATTGTCAGAATCTGGTTACGGTACACGGGGCGGGAAAAACCGGACAAGAAGATGTGCCTGGTGAACGGTAACAGATAAGGCTATCTGGATTGTTAAGCAAAATCTATTTATTTTATGAAAGGAGTCACTATGGGCTACCAGATGTCACGAAAGGATGCAGACCATCTCTTCCAGACGTGGACGAAGCAGTATGATGTATTTGCGCCGAAACGTATGACAGGGGAGGGCTGTTTTTCGGATACGGATATTATCCGTTATGGAAAGGTTACCAGTCTGGACGAGATCGTATGGGATCAGAAATCGGATTATTCCATGAAGGAGGTTCTGCTTGCCATCAATGAAACGCTGTTTTATTTTACAGAAGATCAGACTACGGTACCGGCCGGCCCAGCAAAAGACCGGCTGGTGTTTGTGCGGGCCTGCGACCTGCATGGGGTAAAGCGTCTGGATGAGATCTATCTGAGAAACGGGTTTGAAGATTTCTATTATAAGCGGATCCGGGAGCGGGTGCATTTCATCCTGATGGGCTGTGAAGAGACTTGTGATACGGGCTTCTGCGTCAGTATGGGGACAAACCGGACAGAAGATTACGATGCTTATCTGAAGGTGGACAGTCAAAAGGTCCTGCTGGATGTTCACTGGAATCCGCTGGCACCAGGTCAGCCGGACCCGGGGGCCATGGCGCCGGACCAAAAGACCTGGAAGGCAGATCCCGCCGTTTCCTTTTCAGGTAAAGAAAAGGAACCTCCGTATCGTCTCCAGATACGGGAAATCAGGCCGGATTATGTGACTGAGAATAAGGAAAAAGTGACTCTGCCTAAGCACCTTTCCAACGAAAGTTTCACAAAGGAGATCTGGCAGGAGTATGGAAGCCGCTGCATTGGCTGCGGCCGCTGCAACTTCGTGTGTCCCACCTGCACCTGCTTTACCATGCAGGATATCTTTTATCAGGACAATCCGAAGGCCGGAGAGCGCAGGCGCGTCTGGGCATCCTGCCAGATTGACGGATATACAGACATGGCCGGAGGACACAGCTACCGGAAGAGCCAGAAGGACAGGATGCGCTTTAAGGTCATGCACAAGATCCATGACTTTGAAAAGCGGGCCGGGTATCCCATGTGCGTGGGCTGCGGCCGCTGCGACGCCGTGTGTCCGGAATACATATCTTACTCCAACTGTATCAACCGTCTGGCAAAAGAGGAAGCCCCTGACGGCATACCATTATGTCCAGAAAGCGTGGACAAAAAGGAGGAAGCGCCTGACGGCATACCATTATGTCCAGAAAGCGTGGACAGGAAGGAGGAAACGCCCCATGAAAAATGAATATATTCCACAGCTTTCAACCATCCGGGAAGTGATCCGGCATACGGATGTTGAATATACCTTCCGCATGGAATTTTCCGGTGACGTGAAGCCGGGGCAGTTCTTTGAGATATCCCTGCCCAAATTCGGGGAGGCTCCAATCTCCGTCAGCGGGATCGGGGAAGATACGGTGGATTTCACCATCCGCAGGGTAGGCAAGGTGACCAGTGAGATTTTTGAAAACTACATAGGCGACCGGCTTCTGATCCGGGGTCCTTATGGCAATGGTTTTGACTTAAGCAATTACCGGGGCCGGGAGCTGGTGGTGGTGGCAGGAGGAACCGGGCTGTCACCGGTCAAAGGCGTGGTGGATTATTTCGCTGCCCATAGGGAGGAGGCAGAGGATGTGACCCTGATCGCCGGGTTCAAGTCTCCGAAGGATGTGCTTTTTAAGGCAGATTTTGAGAGATGGAGGGAGGCCATAAAGGTGATCCAGACCGTGGATACAGCGCCGGAGGGCTATGAGGGGCCTGTGGGTATGGTGACGAAATATATACCAGAACTGAAGCTTCGTGACATAGCCAACACTTCCTTTATCTGTGTCGGCCCGCCGGTCATGATCCGGTTCACCGTGCAGGAGATCCTGAAGCTTGGGGTACCGGAGGAGAACATCTGGGTGTCCCATGAGCGGAAAATGTGCTGCGGCCTGGGCAAATGCGGCCACTGCCGGATCGGCTCCACCTATATCTGTCTGGACGGCCCGGTCTTTAACTATGTGGAAGGCAAGAATCTGATTGATTAGGAGGGGAACATGGGACTGGATATTAACACCAAAAAATTAAAAAAGAATGCGTTCCGGGTGTCCAAGAAGCGGGGCATCGGCGCCTCCCGCATCCGGGTGCCAGGAGGGTATCTCAATGCCGGGGTTCTGGGGATGGTCCAGGAGATCGCCCAGACCTACGGCAACGGCTACGTCCATCTCACCAGCCGCCAGGGCTTTGAGATCGAGGGGATCCGACTGGAGGATATGGATGAGATTAACCGGAAGCTGCAGCCCATCTTAGAGCTTATAGGCACCAGGCAGACAGAGCCGGACACCGGTTATCCGGCCTCCGGAACCCGCAATATCAGTGCCTGCATCGGCAACAATGTGTGTCCCTTCGCCAATTACAATACGGCAGAATTTGCCAGACGGATTGAGGGGGAGGTATTTCCCAATGACCTTCATTTCAAGATCGCGCTTACCGGATGTGCCAATGACTGCGCCAAGGCACGGATGCATGATTTCGGCATCATCGGTATGACCATGCCTCAGTATGATCCGGACCGGTGCGTGGCTTGTCAGGCCTGCATCAAGGGCTGCAAAAGCCTGTCAGTCAATGCTCTGCGTATAGAAAATTACAAAATTAAACGGGACGAGGAAAAATGCGTGGGCTGCGGTGTCTGCGTCACCAAATGCCCTACCCGCGCCTTTACCCGCAGCCGTAAGAAATATTACAAGCTGACCATCATGGGCCGCACCGGCAAGCGCAATCCCCGGCTGGGGGAGGATTTCCTCATATGGGCCGACGCGGACAATATTGTGAAGATTATCTTAAACACCTACCGTTTCGTGGACAGATACATCTCCCCGGATGCCCCGGCCAGAAAGGAGCACATCGGCTATATCATCGACAGGGTAGGGTTTGAGGAGTACAAGAAATGGGCCCTGGAGGGTGTAGAGCTGATGCCGGAAACCATAGTAAAAGAATGTGTATACTGGAGCGGTATTCATTTTGACCGGTAGATCTGCAGCCGTAATAGTTCAAAGGTTATCGGCGCGGGCAGATTCCGATAGGAGAGTGAGAGAATGAAGAAAATACAGTCGACCTGCAACTACTGTGCCCTGGACTGCAACCTGGATTTCTATGTGGAGGACAACCGGGTGGTCAGGGCAGTACCCACAGCCGGGTATCCGGTCAATGATGGTTTCTGCTGCATCAAGGGGCTGTCCCTGGATAAGCAGCAGACTACGGTGAAGCCATGCAGTCTGCCAAAGATACGCCAGAAGGACGGAAGCTTCAGGGAAGTATCCTGGGAAGAGGGCTTTCGCCATGTGGCAGACAAGCTGAAAGAGCTTCAGGCCAAATACGGGACAGAAAGTGTGGCCGGGATCAGTACCGGGCAGCTGACCCTGGAGGAGTTTGCCATTTTCGGCCATGTGATGCGTAACTATCTAAAAACCAATGTGGACGGCAATACCCGTCTGTGTATGGCTACTGCCGTAGTGGCCCACAAACAGAGCTACGGCTTCGACGCGCCTGGATATACCCTGCAGGATCTGGAGCTTTCGGACACCATCATTTTCATCGGATCCAATCCGGTGGTGGCCCATCCCATTCTTTGGGGACGGGTGAAAAAGAACCAGATACCAGGACACAAGGTCATTGTCATCGATCCACGCAGATCTGAGACTGCCCTCAATGCAGACCACTGGTACGGCCTGCGCTGGCGCAGCGATCTTCTGCTGCTTTATACTGTGGCAAACCTGCTGATTGACAAGGATTACCTGGATCATGAATTTATCAAGGCCCATACAGAGAAGTTCGAAGAGTTCCGGGAGTTTGTCCGGGACTATACCCTGGAGAAGGCCGTGGAGGGCACGGGCCTTTCCGCAAATCAGATCCTGGAGCTGGTGGAGCTGATCCACAATGGGAAACGGGTATCCTTCTGGTGGACCATGGGCGTCAACCAGGGCTATGAGGCTGTCCGTACCGCCCAGGCCATCATCAACCTGGCGCTGATGACCGGCAACATCGGAAAGCCTGGTACCGGAGCCAATTCCATCACCGGCCAGTGCAATGCCATGGGCTCACGGGTCTACAGCAATACGGCTGTCTTCTTCGGAGGCGGGGATTTCACCAATCCGGCCAGAAGAGAGCGGATCGCCAGTGTCCTGGGGGTGGAGGAGAGCATGCTGGCGGAAAAGCCGACCAAAACCTATAACCAGATCATCGAGGGCATCAACGCAGGGGAGATCAGGGGACTCTGGATCCTTTGTACCAATCCGCGCCACAGCTGGATCAACAATGAGACCTTTGCCACGGCGGCTAAGAAACTGGAGCTGTTTGTGGTTCAGGATATCTATGACACCATTGAAAGCGCCCAGGACTGCACTGTCTTCTTCCCGGTAGTCCCGGGACTGAAAAAGGAGGGCACCTACATCAATCTGGAGCGTCGTCTGTCGGCCATGCGTCCGGTTCTGGAGCGGGGGGAAAATGAGATCTCCGACTATGAAGCGATCCTGGGCGTAGGCAAGGCCCTGGGCATGGGCGATGCCTTAAAGGGCTGGGAAACTCCCAGGGACTGCTTTAACCTGATGCGTGAATGCTCCAGGAACATGCCGGGAGATATCACCGGAATCACCTGGGAGGCCCTGGAGGATTCCCATGGGATCCAGTGGCCCTATCCGGAGGGACGGGAGGCAGAGTTTTCGGAGGAACAGCGCCGTCTCTATGGGGACGGAAAATTCTTCACCCCCTCTAAGAAAGCCCAGTTTATGTTTGAAAAGGTTCGGGAAAATCCTCTGCCCCAGACAGAAAAATATCCCTATGTGCTGAATACGGGCCGGGGAAGCGTGGGCCAGTGGCATACCCAGAGCCGGACCAGGGAGGTGCGTTTTGTGGAGGATGTGTCGGTGAAGAAGGCGTATCTTTATATGAATCCAGCCCTTGCCGCGAAAAAAAATATCCGGGAGCTGGATGAGATCCGGGTGCATTCGGTCAACGGTCAGAACGCGGTGTTCACGGTGAAGATGACAGGGAATGTGGGAGAGGAAGAGCTGTTTGCACCCCTCCATTATATCGAGTGCAACCGTCTGACACCGTCGGTTTATGATCCCTATTCCAAGGAACCGTCCTATAAGGCGACGCCGGTCTGGTTTGAGAAAGTGGAGGCAGGGGAAGGCAGGTGTGAAAAGACCGGGTGCCTATTGTGCAACTAAGAAGGAGGATGTATGTACCGTATAAAGATTGACCGCAGCCGTTGTATCGGCTGCCTGACCTGTGTGACGGCCTGCGTGGTCAGCCATCAGACAGAAAGCTCCGATGCCAGAAACCGTGTCACCATAGACAGCGGCACCCAGCCGGCGCCTATTTTCTGCCGTCACTGCGACCGGCCGGAATGTGTCTATACCTGCATGACCGGAGCCATGAAGAAGAATCCCCAGACCGGATATGTAGAGTATGACAAGGACCAGTGTGCCAGCTGCTATATGTGTATCATGTCCTGTCCCTATGGGATCCTGAAATATGACAGCATCGGCCACAAGGAGATCATGAAGTGCAACATGTGTGTCCACAGAAGCCAGGACGGCACAGCAAACCCCATGTGCGTGGAGAAATGTCCCATGCAGGCAATTACCCTGGAGGAGGTGTAAGGAATGAAGTATGTGGTATTAGGTTCCTCGGCAGCCGGGATCAGTGGGATCCGGGAGCTGCGCAGGCTGGATCCGGATAGTGGGATTGTGCTGGTATCCAGAGACGAGATGATCTATTCCCGCTGCATCCTGCACCATTATCTGGGCGGGGAGCGGACTATGGAGCAGCTGAATTTTGCGGAGAAGGACTTTGACAGGGTGTACCAGGTGGACTGGAAACGGGGAAGAACCTGCACAGGGCTTAACCGGGAGAACAAGAGCATTTCCCTGGACAATGGGGAGACGGTTTCCTATGACAAACTGCTGATCGCCACCGGCGCCCATACATATATGCCGGAGATTCCTGGCCTGGGGGAGGCTGTCAATGCCATAGGCTTCCGCAACATAGAGGATATCCAGGTATTAAAGGAAGCGGCGGCCCATGCAGAGCACATCGTAGTCATGGGCGCCGGACTGGTGGGGATGGACTGTGTCACCGGACTGCTGGATGCCGGAGTGAAGCCGGTGCTGGTAGAGACAGCCCGGTGGATGCTGGCAAAACAGCTGGATGAGACGGCGGCGGCCCGGTATCAGGAGGCATTTGCCGGGAAAGGAGTGAAGCAGTACTACGGCCACGGGATTTCCCGGGTGGAGCTGGATCCCGGGAAGAGGATCACAGAGCTGGTACTGGATGACGGTACCTGCCTTCCCTGCGACTGTCTGGTGGTGACTGCCGGGGTCCGTGCCAATGTGGAATTTCTGGAAGGGAGCGGCCTGACCCTGGGCCGTCAGGGCCTTGTCTATGACGAGACCGGAAAGACCAGTGACCCTCATATCTACGGGGCGGGAGATGTGTCCGGAGCCAGACCCATCTGGCCGGTGGCCGTGAAGGAGGGGATCGTGGCTGCCAGCAACATGGCCGGTGGCAGCCAGAGGATGACGGATTTCTTCGCAAGCAAATCCACCATGAATTTCCTGGGAATCCCCAGTATGTCCCTGGGAGATGTGAATCCCGCCCAGGAAGAGGGAAGAGCCGAGATCTGCCAGACAAAGGATTCCTACAAAAAGATCATCCACAGGAACGGAAAAATCACCGGAGCCATCCTCCAGGGGGATCTTGCTTACGGAGGGATATTGCAGCAGCTGATTGCGCGGAAGGTGGATATTACCAAAGTGAAGAAGCCAGTGTTTGATATTGATTATTCGGACTTTTTCCATATGGATGAGAATTTTGAGTTCTATTATGAAATGAACAGTCAGTGAAACAGAGAACTATGCCAGATCCATTTGGCGGAGCAAAAAACGGAGCGCAGGTTCTGATTGACGGAGCTGATGGGAATCAGAACCTGCAGCCGGTGGACTGGCAGCTTCAATACTTAGGGGGATGAAAATGGAACGATTAGAGAGAATGCCCGTACCGGTGCTTCCTGCATTCGTGGGTGCTCTGACCTTGGGAAATGTTTATTCGGGAATGGGGTATCCGGTAGTACGGCATATTACCATGTGGACCGCTACTGTGGTCCTGCTTCTTTATATTGTCAAGATCATAAAGTATCCGGGAGTATGCAAAAAGGAGTATGAGACCGTGGTACCCTGCAGTCTCTATGCAGGCTTTACTATGGTGACCATGATCCTGGGGAGCTATTACTTTGATTATGTGCCGGCCCTGGGGAAGGGGATGCTGTGCGCGGCCCTGGCTGTCCACGCGGTTCATATCCTGGTCTTCACCTACCGTAATGTGATCACAAAGCGGGTGATCGATACATTTGTTCCCAGCTGGTTTGTGACCTACAACGGGATCATGGTAAGCTGTGTGGTAGGCGGCCCCATGAACCTGGCAGGAATTTTGAAATACGTGGTGTACTATGGGATCGCGGTCTATGGGGTGATCATTCCCATCATGGTCTGGCGGCTTCTGAAGGTTCCCGTGAAGCCGGGGGTCTACCATACCATGGCTGTGGTGCTGGCGCCCTGCAGCCTCTGTGTGGTCAGCTATCTGAATGTGATCAAGGAGCCGGTGGCAGCTGTGGTCTATATCTTGTATGCCTGCGTTCTGGCCTCTCTGGCTTTTATCGTGGTGATGCTGCCGAGGTTTTTCGCCTTCCCCTTTGCGCCTGGATATGCGGGGCTGACCTTCCCCATGGCCATCGGGATCGTGGCTACCAATAAGATGACGGGCTTCCTTACTGGCGCCGGACAGGAGGGGCTGGCCGGGATGACGGCACAGCTTTCCGGCATCCAGACATACCTGACTACCATGATTGTGGGATATGTGCTGGTGAATTTCGTGATAATGGCGCTTAAGATTGAGCGGAAGTAAAAAATCCAAGCTGTTGCAGCTGGCTGCTGTTTACGGAAATTTTCCTGATTTTCGCCTTTGACTTTCTGGCTTTCTGCAAATATAATGAAAGAGAACTTAAGAAATATAAGGAGGTTCTGTTATGGTGAAAAAATCATTTTTTCAGGCAGCGTTTCTGGCAGGAGTGCTGGCCGTGACATGTGCCGGACAGGTTTTTGCCGGACCAGTTACCGAGGATCAGGCGAAAACCATTGC
>Ga0137308_101753_pt1 | contig 18495 bp, 18 predicted proteins | sample Inofrocosms_June_FD_97181 | JGI IMG/M metagenome (GOLD analysis project Ga0137308, IMG submission 97181) | Mouse cecal microbial communities from Vienna, Austria - N-Acetylneuraminic and N-Acetylglucosamine D2O microcosms_June | ecosystem: Host-associated > Mammals > Digestive system > Large... | reverse complement strand
TGCATCACCTTATCCCTGTCCGTTATCCATAACACCGCGAAAACGGCCACAGAGGCAGCTGCATTTGCACCCACCGTCACCAGCGCCACATCTTTCACTGTTCCCCACACGTACAAATACCCATTGACTACCAGAATATCTCCGATAATATTTCCTATATTTGCGGCAACGGAAATTACGGACGTAAAGGCAGCCTTCCCATAACTTCTGAATATAGAGGTAAATATTGCAAACAGCGCCTGGAAAAACAGTCCATAACTCATGACCCCCAGATATTCTATTGCAGGTTTCCAAAGAATACGATCCATCTGCAGCCAAAATACAATCTGTTCTTTCAACAAAAATGTCAGGAAAAAAGAAGCCGTTCCCACCACTGCTGCCAGCCAGAATGCCGCGCCGCAAATGGACTTTTGCTTATCACCATCACCTGCCCCGATTGCCTGTGCCAGTAAAATGGAAGTTCCTGATGACACCACACGGAAAATAAGCAGTACAATGCTGAGAAACTGATTTACATATCCAGCTGCCGCCACTGCCTCATCTGCATACTGGCCGAGTACATAAGTATCAGCAAACCCAAACAGCATCTGGAAAAAGGACTCAAACGCAATGGGGACTGCAAGCGTCCATATCTGATAGGTGTTCTCCTTCCTGCTCATCGTTTCCCCCATATCGTATATCTTCATTTTCCATATAAGGACTCAACTGAAATATCCCCATCCTATAACTACATTGTAGACGCAAACAAAATGTACGTCAAGGCTGACACGCAAAGAACACGTATCAGCCTTTCATCTGAAGCGGAAATACCCCCTCAAAAACTCCTCCGCCATGTCCCTGGACCGAAAAATAACAATCTCCTTCCCCGTAGTTTTCTCAAGGAGTTCCTCTATCTTCGGCCGTGTGGCTGAATGAAAACTCCTGACAAATTCCATAAATTCTTCATCTTTTTCCGTCTCAATCCAGGGCATATCCACCCGGGGCCTGCCAAAGCGCATTTCAATTCCCTGAAGACAGACTTCCAGTGGATAGTCAAGCCAAAACACCGTATCGCACTGTTCCAGCCGCAGCGGCAGTGTACGGATATAATTTCCGTCAATAATCCATTCTTCCTGTTCCAGAATCCCGTGGAGTTTTTCATCAAATTCCGCCTTTGAAACAGTGGTTTTATCTGGTCTGTGGTATATCATATCCAGATAAAACAGCAAAAGCCCCGTTATTTTCTGAAGCTTCCGTGAAAATGTACTTTTTCCGCTGCCTGGGCAGCCTATGACAATCACTTTTTTCATCTTCTACTCAATCTCCGCAATGGGATGCCGAATCACAGTCTTCCACCGCTCCGGAGCCACACGCCGCACGTCCGAAAGATAAATCTCATGGTGGAGCCGCCCATCTGAAAAATCGTTCCGGTATCCATGTTCCGCCAAAAAACGGTCCATCTTTTCCACAGATGCCGGTTCTTCGTCATAAGGACCTATATGCATCATCTGCACGCACAGACCTTCTTCCACTGTGTAAAACTCCGCCGCGGAACAATCCATCTTCTTTTTCCTGGATGCCTCCTCTTTTGCCCATTCCAATTCCTCCAGGGTAACAAAATCCGGCAGGCGGATGGCGGAAATCCACTGAAACGCAGATTTATTGGAGTAATCAATGCCCTCCACCCCCTCCTGTTTCCAAAAGCCCTCCAGGGGCGGCACTACAAAATCAAAATAACCTTCCATGCGGTGTTTTCCCATTTTGCTCATCTTTATGGTATAGGCAGCTGCATACAGAATTCCAATGGACTTTTTATACGCACCGTCCGGCTCATTGGGATCTCCCTCCCCCCGCACGGCCACATAATTCATAGAAGGCATTGTGACAATCTCCGGCTTCTTCTTCGGCATATAGAATTCTTTGTACTCTTTCTTATAATCAAATGTTTTACCGCTTTTTTTCGCCGCCTTTGGTTTCCTCTTTGGCAGTTCTTCATACATCTCTGATACCATTTTCTGCAGCCTTTCTCTGTTCTCCAGGATCGTCACCGGAAGCATGTCCTTCGCCCCATCGTAAGGGGGCTGCGGTATACTGTCCGGCATATACTTTCTGCCTGCCGCTGTCATTTTCACCATAAAGCCGCTGTCATAAATTCCTCCGAAAATCCGCTCCCGATAGTAAAATACATATCCCCCCATCATCGGCCTGTTTCGAACCTCACCCAAATCTGATAATTGTTCCACAATATATTCTGCCAGTTCTTTATTCGCCATTTGGTCCTCCTCCCTGATTTTCCCGTATCACTGATATTTTTTACATTCTAACACACGAAACATGACATGTGTATGTCATATTCACATAGATTTCTACAAAAATTTTTGCTTTCACCTTCATTCAGCTATGGTATAATATGATTATCCCGTCAAAAAACATGTTATTTTTCTTTTATGCCATATTCCTTCAGTATATCCGGGATATGACCATTATCGTCAGCGGTCAGATGATCATTGACACTTTTTGACGGGCTGACCATATCTATACAAAAAACTAAAACAGCGAAAGGAGAACTACCATGAAAACCTTTGTTAAGAAAGGGATGGCCGCAATTGTCCTGCTGGCCACGGCAGTGATTATCACAGCGCCAGCCAGTGTACAGGCAAAAGCGTCCAACATTCAGCTAAACGTAAATCAGACATATAAGCAGTACGATTTTACAGGAGATCAGAAACCGGACAAGCTCAGAGTGTCCGCTGGTTCTTCTGATTCCTATTCCTATGGGAATTACCAGGTTCATCTAAACGGAAAAAAGGTGCTGTCCATAAAAGGACACCGCTATTACTCGTTTAAAATCAACCGGCTGGAACTGAAAAACAAAAATATCTATCTGTCCATTATTCCTGTAACGGACAATGCAGATACCCCTGGAGCCGCGATATACCAATATAAAAGCGGCAGATTCAAAAAAGCTGTGGACCTGGACGCTATGCAGAAAATCAGTACCCATAATTCCGCTAAAATTATGAAAGTAACGGGCAATAAAATCACCGTGGAACACGGCGTAATGTCATATGCTCTGGGATTAATCAGTTTCCGCCTGGATTACCAATATCAAAACCAAAAACTGGTCCAGACGACTGACAAGCCCAAACTTACAGATTCCCACCTGAAAGCCTTAAAAAAATCTTACTGGACTGCCGGTCATTCCATGAACGTATTGAAAAGTCCATCCGGAAAGCGCATCGCCACGCTGAAAAAAGGCCAGAAGGCAAAAGTCAACCGGATTTACCTGAATCCTAAACACACGAAAATTTATCTGAATGTGAAAATCAAAGGCGGAAAATCCGGCTGGGTGAAAGGATGGACGTCCAGCTCACCCCAGTCATCAAAAGGAATGTTTGAGGAAGCTCAATACTCCGGTTAAATCACGCCATACCAGAGGTATATTATGAAAAATCTTCTAATCGCTGACGATAATGAGCAGATTCTGGATGTGCTGAAAGAATATGCCATAAAAGAGAATTATCATGTCTATACAGCAAAAACCGGGAAAGAAGCTCTAAAGGAGTTTAATAAGCGCAGTTATCATGCCATTTTGCTGGATGTTATGATGCCGGAGATTGACGGCTTTGAGGTCTGCCGGGAAATCCGAAGAAATTCCATGGTGCCCATTATCATGATCACCGCCCGGGGTGAGGATTTCGAACGCATTATGGGACTGGATATAGGAGCCGATGATTATGTGGTAAAACCCTTTTCCCCGTCTGAGGTCATGGCCCGGCTGCGGGCCATTCTCCGGAGGCTGGATCTCACTGGAAATGAGCAGCAGCAATATATGGCAAAAGGCAGCCTGAATATCTCCATAGAAAAATTTCAGGTTTTTATCAACAGTAAAGAAGTCCATTTGACCAAAAAGGAAATCGAAATCCTCTTTCTCCTGGTTTCCAATACGGGGAATGTCTTTTCAAGAGGGCACATTCTTGACTCTGTATGGGGGTACGATTATTATGGGGACGACAGGACTGTTGACACACATATCAAACGGATGCGCGCAAAATTGGACAAATACAGCCACCCTGACTGGAAGATCGTAACCGTCAGGGGTGTAGGCTACAAATTCGAACTGTGCCATGAATAAAATCACAAAAAAACTTTTCCGATATTTTACTGTACTGGCCCTTTTTCTTGTAACCATTGTTTTCATTGGATTTTACAGTGTCTTCCGCTATTATAATTACCGCTATCAGGAAGACCTCCTAAAAGAACGGGCCGAGACCATAAAAAACCAGCTGGAAGCCTTTACAAATGCCACCGGCCCCCGCAGAGGGCAGGGCGCCTATCTGAGATTTCTGGATGACATTTCCATGGCAGATACTTATATCATCGGCAAAGATAACGGGATGTTTTTATGCGGAAATGCCGCCTTAGAAAAAGAACCCTCAGAAAAAATTCTTGACTTCGCGGACCAAATCTTTGCTTCAGGACTGGCCCAACAGTTGAAAGAGCGGGACCAACAGGGGAACCGGGCCATCTACTTGGGCTTTCCCATTGAGAAAAATGACAAAACCACCGGGGCATTGGTGATCTATGATACTTTAACCATCGACCAGCACAGTTTTCTTCTGGCCATCACGATTCTGGGCTGTTGTCTGCTCTTTTCCCTGGCTGTATCAGGCATTCTCTCTGCATTTCTCGCCAGACGTTTCATGATGCCTATACAGAAAATCGCCTCTGCCACCCGCGAATTAACCCAGGGGAATTACCAGGCAAAAACAGAAGTCTACGACAACAACGAAATAGGCGTATTGGCCAGAGAAACAGATATGTTGGCCCAAAAGCTGGACGCGGCCCGCCGGGAAAGGGAATCGCTGGAACAGATGCGCAAAGACTACATTGCCAATATATCCCACGAGCTGCGGACACCGGTTACCGTTATCAGAAGCTCCCTGGAAGCCATCTGTGACGGAATTGCAGCCGGGGATAAGCTCCGGGAGTACCAGGAACAGTGTCTGAAGGAGAGCATTTCCCTGCAGCGGCTGGTCAATGACATGCTGGAATTGTCAAGACTGCAGAACAAGGATTTTCCCATTGAAAAAGCCGGGCTGGACCTGCTTATGGTACTGGACGACGCGCTGCGTGCCATCCGGATCATAGCCCGGGCCAAGGAAATCCAGCTGAACTACCATAGACCCCAATCCGAATGGCGCCTGGACGGAGATTACGGACGTCTCCGCCAAATGTTCACAGCTGCCCTGGATAATGCCATCAAATATTCCCCCGATGGCAGTACCGTCTGGGTCAAAACATGGGAAACTTCTGATAGCTATGGCATTTCCATAAAAGACCAGGGATGCGGCATTCCCCAGGAGGAACAGCAGCATATTTTCGAAAAATTCTTCCGCTCTGGTAAGACATCGGAAAAAGGGTCAGGTCTGGGGCTTGCGATTATGAAAAGCATTGCGGACCGGCATTCCATCCTCCTGGAAATCCAGAGCACTTACGGACAGGGAACCACTGTGGTTTTTACTGTGCCTTCAAAACATTTTTAAAAAACGCTCTGAATTTGTACCATAAATGCCATCAAAATGACACATTGCTTCTATAAGATATCATTAAATCAAGATGAAACAAATACTCAATAAAATCCTGGAGGTATCAAAATGAAAAAAAGAAGCATACTGGCATTATTATTAGCGGCCCTGACAATCGGAACCGCCGTCCCGGCAGCAGCAGCGCCCTATGGCTGCGACAGAAATCCCCAGTGCGGGCAAAACTATGTGGACGCCAATGGAGACGGTATCTGCGATAACTTTGTGGACAACAATGGAGATGGCAGGAACGACAACTGCCCGGGATACGGAAACGGCCTGGGTCTGGGATGTGGAAATGGCCAGGGACGGGGGCAGTGCCAATATAACACCCCCGCCGCCAGCTCTGTGAAAAACAATGCCGCAAAAAAAGCTGTTGTGAAAAAAGCCGCTGTAAAAAAGAATACCATCAAGAAAGTTCAGAGAAGGCTGAATAAAATAGGCTACCGCTGCGGAAAAATCAACGGAATCATGAACGCCAAAACCAAAAATGCTCTGAGAAAATTCAAGAAAACCAAGGGCCTGAAAGCCAACTGTATCATCAATACATCCACGTTAAAGGCTCTGCGCATCTCCTGATCACATTGATTCTGCGGGATCTGCCTGGCTTAACAGCCTGTGTATCATCTGTTTGAAAAGATACACAGGCTGTATCTTTTTTAATGAATGCTGGAAAAAAGAGACCCATCGGTATGCGGAAGGAAACAGCATGCCACAAATTCATCCATATATCCAGGTACTGTGCTGAGCTCCAGATATGTCATATTTGCCGCTAATTCATAAGTCTTTCTCTCCGCGTCTGTTGACATGAGCATGGCATAAGCCCCAGTCAGAGATGAATTGCCGATATAATGGAATTTTTCTATATCAATATCCGGAAACATTCCAATCCTGACAGCGTTTTTCATATTGATTCCGCTTCCGATTCCGCCAGCCACATATACCTTTTCAATCATGGACACATCAAAATCAATGGATTTCAGCATCTCCCTGATGGCAGAGAAAATAGCCCCTTTCGCGCGGATAAAATTATCAATATCCACTTCTGTTATCTCGATATCTTTAATTCCCGCGGCATCTTCTTTATATGCCAGGACATAACTTCCCACTCCATATTCGTCATAGCGGATACGCGGTCCTTCCCGCATGAATTTTCCTTTGGGGCTGATAATGCCTGTGCGGAACAGTTCGCTGATAATATCAATAATGCCAGAACCACAGATTCCCACTGGCTTTTGTCCTTCTCCTCCGACAATTTTGAAAACAGGCTCCATGGTAACCTCATCAATCCGGCAGGCTTCTATGGCCCCGTCCGACGCCCTCATACCGCAGCTTATGTCCCCTCCTTCAAAAGCAGGTCCGGCTGAACAGGCGCAGCACATCATAAATTCACTGTTTCCGAATACCAGCTCCCCGTTGGTCCCCAAATCTATGAACAGCGAAAACTCCGGCTGATTCCATAACAAGCTGACCAATGCCCCTGCCGTGATATCGCCTCCTACATAACTTCCCACATTAGGAGCCGCAATGATATGGGCATCTGGATGAATCTGTATTCCCAGGTCCGACGCGAACAGAGAATTCGTCTTAAAAAATGCCGGTATATATGGCTCCTGCCGGAGAAAATCCGCATAAATCCCCGCAAACAAATGGTTCATCGTGGTATTCGCCGCCACGCACATGCGGTAAATATGCTCCGGCTTCATCCCCGCATTGTGGCACATTTCCTGAATCAGAGGGTTCAGCGTCTCCTTAATAATGGCATCCTGCAGACGTTTCTGTCCGCCGGCTTTCACTGACTCAATAATCCGGTTAATCACATCCGCGCCATATCGAATCTGGGCATTTCCGGTGGATGCCTTTGCAAGAATTTTCCCGGTGAGCATATCAATCACCAGCGCCGCCACAGACGTGGTGCCAATATCCACCGCCAGTCCCCCCACAGTCACCTTTTCCTCTGCCGGAAAAATATCATAGAGAAAAATATCCTCCCTGGTTCTATGTACTACACACTGCACACAAAATCCACTGTTTCTCAAAACAAACGGCAGCTTTTTGAGAACCGTATATGGCATTCTTACCCGTTTTACCCCTGTCTCCCGCTTGACTGCCCGCAATAAACGCTCGTTATCCGGCATGGTATCGTCCAGACTGGGAGCACACATGGATACCTTCAGCAGTTTCATGGGATTTTCCATGGCAATGCCTGCCTCCTCAACGCCGGCTCTCGCTGACTCAAAAATTGCCGTCTCCTGCGCAGACTCCAAATCAGCAATCTTCATTCTCTTTTTAAAAGCTGAAGCAACATCCGGAACTTCCACCTCCACATTTTCCTCAACCGTACTGATACATGCAAGGCGCCATCCCTGCTGCTCTTCGTCCTCAGAGATGTGAAGCGTCTTCTCCTGCCTCAGGCTTCCATTTTTTATCTTTACCCGGCATTTTCCACAGGCTCCATTTCCCGAACACGGCGCGTCAATCACCACATTGGCATTTCTCGCCGTTTCCAATAGATTGCTGCCCTTTGCCGCGGAAACGATAACAGCATTTCCATCTTCAAACCGAAATGTTACATCTGGCATATTTATCCACTCCTTCGCCCTTTTATTATGATCACTATTATATCTTCCATGAATTTTCCCGTAAAACAGAAAAAATTTGTGGACTAACAACTAAAAGTTGTAGTACGATATAAGTGATCTGCGCTGAAACGAAGGCAAATCTGCCACAAAGAGGGTATGCGGACACCGGTGAATGATTTTTAAAACACACTCTCGGGAGGAAAAAGTCTTGAACATACGACAACTGGAATATTTCATCGCTATATACGAAAATAAATCTTTTACCTCAGCTGCCAGGAAATTAAACATCTCACAACAAGGGTTGTCAAAATCCATAAAAAACCTGGAAAATGAGCTGGGCATACTTCTGTTTCTGAGAAATCAAAGCCAGCTTCAGCCCACCGCCTCCGGCCGGCTCCTGTACACCCAGGCCGTCCATCTGACTGAGGAATGGGCAAAAACGTTAAAACTTCTTGAAAGCGCGAAAAAAGAAAACATACCTTTTAAGATAGGGCTTGCCGCCAGTGTGTTCGGCGCGTTACATTTAGAAACTGCCATCTGGAATTTCAGACAAAAACATCAGGAACTCTCAATCCAGATATTGAATGAAACTGATTACGACTGCGAAAGAAAGATAGCAGACGGAAATCTGGATATTGCTTTCAGTATGGGGCCTTTTCTCTCAAAAAGCATACAGTCCCATCTGCTGGCTGAGGAATCTATTTACGCGCTCCTCCCCAGCAGTCATCCGCTGGCTGAGAAAGAATGACTGCATCTTTCTGATATTCTGGAGGAACCTCTCATCACATCAGATGAAAAAAACAAAGGATATTCCTGTTTACTGTCTGATTTCCAAAGAAAAGGGGCTGTCCCCCATATCGCTTTTTGTTCCAGCGACCCACAGACACACCTTCAGCTGGCACATGAGGGGCTGGGAATCTCCCTGTTCCCGGAACACTGGCTTTCCCTTATCGGCTCCTTTGAAAACATGCGGACAATTCCCATTACAGACATTCCAAAACGCCGGATTTATATCATTCATAAAAAAACCAGTCCCAAAAAAGCTTTGCTGCGCCAGTTCATAAAATTATTTTTGTAAGGAACTGTCCCCTGCCGCAATTAAGAAACTTTAAGAAACGCCTTTAGAAACACTTAAAATATCAGGTATATAATGGACAAAAACTCATAGGAGGTATGGCAAATTGAAACACAAACTGCCAGGCCTGCCGCCGTACATCTTCCTGGGTGTGCTCACATTATGTGCCTGCTGGCTTTTTGCCGGAAGATACGGTGTATTCGGCGCTAAAGTAGATTGGGTCAGCCAGCACAGTGTCCTGCCTGAATATTTCCGGCAGCAATTTTATCAAACGGGAGATCTGTTCCCGGAATTTGCGCCGAATCTGGGCGGCGGCCAGAATATTTTCCACTTTTCCTATTATGGACTATACAATCCCATTATCCTGATCTCTTACCTGTTTCCTTTCATAAAAATGGAGGATTATCTCATGGCCGCCAGCGCTGCCGGGCTTATGGCATCTGTATGGATTTATTACTACTGGCTGTCCAAACAGGGATTCGCAAGAGAAATCCGGCTCCTGGTGCCGGCCATGTTTGTACTGGCAGGGCCTATGGTCTATCACTCCTGCCATCAGATCATGTTTGTGAATTATATGCCCTTTTTGTGTGCAGGTTTTCTGGGGGTAGACAGGCATTTTCAGCAGAAAAAGTCCGGACTGCTGATAATCAGTGTTTTCCTGATGATCATGACCAGCTTCTATTTCAGTGTGGGAGGCATGCTGGTGCTGGCTTTGTATGGAGTCTCCCGATACGCGGCTTTAGAGGATGCACGTTTCTGCCCCGGCAGATTCTTAAAAGATACTTTTGGCTTGTGTATCCCCTTTGCTGCTGCGGTTTTCATGAGCGGTCTTCTCCTGATCCCCACAGCATGTGCTATCCTTGGAAAGCGGGGAAATACCGGAAACACTGGAATGTCTTTCCTCTTCCTGCCCTGCTTCCAGGCAGAGAGCCTTGTTTACAGCAGTTATGGAATCGGTCTGACCACGCTTGTGATCACTGTGTGCATTACCGCAATTCTCTGTGGAAAATGGAGAGAGCGGCTCCTGACCTGCTGCTGTATGGGGATATTTACCATCCCCTTTTTTGTATGGCTGCTCAACGGGGGACTGTATGTGCGCGGTAAGGCGCTGATTCCCTTTCTCCCCCTGCTCTGCTATCTGACGGCTGTCTATCTGGAAAAACTGAAAAACAAAAGACTCCCCTTCTGGCTGTGCGCCGGGGCATACATAGGCACCATTGGGATTTTGTGTTACTGCCGCTATTGGGGAGACGGATTCTCCGGCAGTGAACTGGAATGGCGGCTGCTTTTGGCAGACGGGGTGGTGATGCTTCTGTGTTTCCTTCTGTCTGGAGAATCCGGCAGGGTCCACCTTCTCCTGCTCCCGCCAGTACTGTTTCTCTTACTCTGCAATAGTTATGCAGGCTCCTTTGGACAGCTGCTAAAGGAAAACTCTTTCGCAGAAATCACAGACCGGCAGGTGGGAAATCTAATCTCCCAGACCCTGGACGCCGAACCGGAACTGTGCAGGCTGGAGCAGCAGAGCCAAAAAGGCGGAAGGTCCTGCGACTTAAACCGCATCTGGGATATGAGACAGTGGATCTCCTCTGTCTATTCCTCTGCTTACCATGCCGGATACCGCCGATTCGGCCAGGCGGGATTTCCCACAGAAGCCCCTTTCCGCAACAATCTGATGCAGGCGGTTTCCAGCAATCCTCTTTATCAGAAATTCATGGGCGTGAAATACCTGATAGGAAAAGACCTGCCGCCCAAAAGAACCGGGTATGTGCCGGAGCGGACCGACGGAACCTATACAGTTTATAAAAACCCAAATGCCGCTCCCATAGCCTACGCCACTGACCAGGTAATCTCCGAAAGGATTACCGCAGCCTGGAGTTTCCCTATAATCAGATTGCCCTTATGAAATATGCAGCCACCGAAGACAGCCCTGACAAAACCGGACCGCGGAAAGACCAGATACTGTCCTGGGCATCCCCGGTAAAACTTCATCTTCCCCAGGTGCGCACTGCCCAGCTCACTGCCGCGCGGACTCCGGGTGGAACCTGGAGCATCCATGCCAGACAAGATACCCAGGTGTCTGTGCGTATGGGAGAAACCGCAGGTAAAGACCGCACCATCTTCTATCTGCAGTTTCATGTGAAAAACAACTCCCCCGGCAGAGATGTCTCCATATGGGCCGGCGGCATCCGAAACCGTCTCAGCGCCCGCAGTCATATTTACTATAACGGAAACACAGACTTTACTTATGTGATGGAGCTGGAAGAGGGAACGCGGGATGTTCTGATGACATTGGGAAAAGGGAACTATGAGCTCTCTGATGTGCGGTGCTTTCTGGGAGACCGGCGTGTACTGGAAGATGGACATAAGCCTGGCCGCAGGCTGTACCAGTCCCCGTTTCACGCAGACCTGGAACATACGAGAGGAAACATACTCCAGGGAAACATACAGGTGGAGCGGACCGGATATTTTATCACCTCCATTCCTTATGAACCCAGCTTTGAAGTTTATGTGGACAACGAGAAAATACCCGCACAGAAAGTCAATACGGCATTTCTTGGATTTGCCATAGAGAAAGGAAACCGAAACGTGAAAATTATTTATCATGCCCCTGGCGCAAAGGCCGGGAAAATCGTTACCTGTACCGGGATGCTGCTGTGCCTGCTCATTGTTTATGTACAGAGATGCCGGAGGCCGCAGTACATACGGGTGCCTGCTGGCCGCAGAGATTAATTCGGAAACAGGATGTTTCTTCGAGAGCGCCGCTCAAACATCAGTCTCATGGCGGGATATGTAACTGATGTTTGAGTGGTGCTGCGGGAGAAAAATACAGGCGCTATCATTTATATTGTTTCTGAAACATATTCATCTTTTTTAATGTCCAACACCTATACTTTCCTTGATCCACTCTTGAACCGTATCTACACTGAATTTTACTGCTTTTGCAATCTTTTCAACAGGCAGGCCCATCTCTGTCAGAGAAAGGGCCGTTTCCTTTGCCTTCTTCAGTTCGCCTTTCTCCATACCGCTTTCAATACCTTCACTGTAAATCTGCTCCATTTCACGGCACATGAATTCTACCCCTTTCTGCGTTTCTTTCAACTCGCGCACCCGGTCAGCCAGAATCTTACTGTGCATATCTCCTGCGTTCTTGCAATGCAGATCATGCATTAAGCGTCCCAACTCTGTATCATCCTGTTTTTTAGAATTTACATAGATAATATGAGCCTCATCTTTGAAATTCTCACCAACCTCTTCAATTTTTCGATTCACATGATAGATTGGAAGTCCATAATCAAGTGCATCGTCTTTGGTTATAAAAATCACATAGCTTTCTGGAAGTTCGTCAAAATTCTGCCCAGGATTCAATGTATTCATATCCATCAGTCCACTATGATATCTTGCCCGTTTTGGAGAAGCACCTTCATTATCCTGCTGGATTTCTACATCCATCTGCTTTCCATCAGAATCTCTTGCAACGCAATCCAGGACTGCAGAACGTCCCTGCAGGTTTTTATAATCTTTCTGAAGAACCTGTTCAATAATTCTCAATTCCTTTTTTCTCATAATTACCTGCAAAACATATTCTGTACATTCCCGTTTTTTGAATACATTCCGCATGAACACATCGCTCATGATGGTAAGATTTTTTAAGATACCCTTGTATCTTTCGTAACGCGCTTCCAACGCTTCTGTTTTCACGTTTTCTTCCTTTGCCACGTCCGCTTTCGCCCCCATTTCTTTGTCAATGTCAGGACAGATTCAAACTGTATCTCATCCTAATTTCATCTTAGCAGCTGTTAACAGGGAAGTCAAAAATTCATCATCAGACACCCCCAAGAACTCTTTGAGGATCAATACCACGATCTGGATATTTACCGGAGTATTTGACCGGGAATCTTTTCCGCTGTAAAGGACAGCATAAGGGGGCATCCATTGCACAGCCTACCTCCTTGTAATGCCTATTATAGCATATTTCCAGCTCTATCCCACTAAATTCTATCTAAAAATTTTATTAGCTGTTTTCTTCCATCCATATAGAATTTATAAAATAGGATTACATAATTTTAATTATTTACTAAAACTCACGAAAAGAATCCTCTAATCATGTCATTCAGTTAATGACATTTTTACGTCACGACGCAGCTGGCCTGGCGTTTTTTTATATTTGCGCGCAAATGATTTAATGAATGAGGATGTACTTTTAAAGCCCACTTCGGAGGCAATTGCTTCTACGGATTGACAGCTGGATATCAGCATGTAATTGGCCGCCGCGAGCCTGACATCAATTACATAAGCATAAGGCGAAATTCCGGTTTCCTGTTTAAAGCGCGCACTGAAGTGGGGGATGCTCATATGTACCATTGAACTTAACATGGTTAATGTGATGGCCTCAAAATAGTGTCTGCGTATATAATTAATGGCTGGGTCTATGGATAATACGGTATGTTGGCGCGCAGGAGTTTTCAGCTGGCTGAGCAGCTGATAGATCTCAGCGGAAACAACCATTTCCGGAGGCTGTCCCTGGCAGGATGACAAATCTTTAATCAGGTTGGAAAATTGAAAAATAAAGTTTGAATCTGCCGGAAAAACATGGGTATTAGAATCGGAAGTAATGTAAGGGTACAGCTGCCGCATGGGCGTTCCGTTGAAATGCATCCAGTAAAGTTCCGGGTGCGTGCCGCTGTGTGTTCCGTATATATGTGGATGCTGCATATCAATCAGCAGAACATTCCCAGGAGTTACAATATAGCTGTGATTGGGAACCGTTAAAAATATACTGCCTTGAACAATGAGCAGAAGCAGGTACTGAGGATAGCTGGACCGTGAACGGAAATAACCGCAGTCGCAGATGGCAAAGGCGGATAATTGTGGGTATAAAAACAGCTTTTGCGCATTTACAGAGGGCGTATGAATGGTACAGGCGTGCTTCCTTCAGGCTTCGGAAGTAAGGTGGCCTATAAAGACGGTATGGACCCGGCAGTGGAAATGCGCAGTGATATAGATGAAAGTTTTGTGAAAAATATGAAAATTCCAGACCCTTATAAGGACGGCCAGATGCCCATGGTTCTGGAAACCATAGATTTTTTCCGTGAAAAATGTGATCTGGATATTAATCTGACAGATCTCCAGGGGCCGCTGTCTTCCGCCTTCAATCTGGTAGGATATGAAAACTTTATTTACTGGATGTACGATGAACCGGCATTGGTTCACGAATTGATGGAAAAGGTAACAGAGGCATTGATCATGTGGATACGAGTACAGAAACAACATATGGGTGTTCCAGATGAAGAACCATCTTCCATGATGCATGTCCGCGGCCTGGACGGGAAAGGAGGTGTGTTTATTGCTGACGACGAAGCCGTGCTTATGAATGGGGAAGATTACGCTGAGTTTGCCAAACCGTATAATGAAAAGCTGTTCGATGCTTTTGGCGGCGGGGGAATCCACTGCTGTGGGAATGTGGCACATCAGGCGGAGAATTTGAAAAATACGAAAGGCCTGACGATTTATCACAATATGATCCTGAATGATTTTGAACATGCTGCGGTTACGCAGGAAACATTGGCACAGGCTGGCATTCCGTATGTGGCAGGGGATTTTAATCCTTCGGATGAACAAATAGATGCATATTATGATACATTGTTGAAAACGCTGAAACCAGAAGGATTAATCGCTGCCGCTTATATTGCTCCCGCCACCGCAATGATAAAGGGAAAATATATCACAGCCAGAAGGAATGCTGATAAAGTGGCGGGACGCATCAACAAAATTATAGAAGAAAAAATGAAAAAATATTTTTGACGGGAGAAGGACGTTTATGAGTGGATTTCTGGAAATCAAACATGTTTCCAAAAGTTTTTATGGGGTGCCTGCCCTGAAAGATATCAGCTTTACCATTGCAAAAGGAAGCGTTCACGCGGTTATGGGGGAAAATGGGGCGGGCAAAAGCACATTGATGAAGATATTGGGCGGTGTATACCAGGCAGATGAGGGGGAAGTGCTGATTTGTCAAAAGAGGCAGAAGCTGGACAATGTACAGGATGCGCAAAAGGCGGGAATCAGCGTCATATATCAGGAATTTAATCTGATTCCAGATTTAACTGTGGCAGAAAATATATTTATTGTCAATACGCCAAAAAAGCGGGGCCTGGTTGATAAAAGGCTTCGAAATGAAAAGGCAGAGGAATTGCTGAAATCTTTAAACATTGATATCAATCCCAGAGTCTTGGTGAAAGACTTAAGTGTTTCAAAAAAACAGATGGTGGAAATCGCCAAGGCTTTATCTCATGACAGTGAAATTATTATTATGGATGAGCCTACGGCAGCGCTGAATGATGATGAAGTGGTCAGTCTGGGCCGGATGATTCAACATTTAAAAGAGCAGGGAAAGACGGTGATATACATTTCCCACCGTTTGAAAGAAGTTTTTGATATGGCGGATACCGTTACCGTTTTAAGGGATGGAACTTATGTAGACACAAAACCGATTTCCGAATTAACAGAAAATCTCATTATAAAATTGATGGTGGGACATGAGATCAATGGGCGTAAAAGACGGGAATCTCATGTGCGCAAAGAGGTGGTGCTTAAAGTCAGGAATTTGAGCAAAGCCGGGCTGTTTGAAGATGTTTCATTTGACCTGCACAAGGGGGAGATTCTGGGGGCTGCCGGTTTGATGGGATGCGGAAGGGAAGAAATGCTGTCTGCTCTGTATGGCTTAATAAAAGCAGATTCGGGACAGGTATGGCTGGATGGTGAACAGATACAGATAAAATCTGTGAAGGATGCCCTTCATAAAGGAATCTGTTTTCTCACAGATGACAGAAAAGAGTCTGGGATATTTCCATTAATGTCTGTACAGGAAAATATGACAATGATATCTATTCGAAATTTAAAGAAAAAGCTGGGTTTCTATCTGAGGGCGCAGGACGAATTGGCCCAGTTAAACACCATGACAGAAATTATGAATATAAAATATTCCGATCCATCCCAGAAAATCTCTTTCTTAAGCGGAGGGAATCAGCAGAAAGTATTACTGGGCAGGAATCTCCTGCTCCAAAATAAAGTCTTTATTATGCTGGAACCTGCCAGGGGAATTGATGTGGGCGCGAAGGAGGAAATTTATAAACTTCTTCATCAGCTGACAGAGCAAGGAATGGGGGTGCTGGCTGTGTTCTCTGATATGAATGAATTGATTCAGGTGTGTGACAGAGCGCTTGTCTTCTGGCAGGGGCGTATTACTGGGGACATCAAGAGTGAAGATTTTAATAAGGAAAAGATTCTGTCACATGCCGCGGGGAGGGGGGGAAAGCTTTGAAACGATACAAATGCAGTGATACAGCAGGTCTGTTGGCAGCAGTTATTCTTGTTTTTACTGTTTTCTCATGTCTGTATCCCAATATGCTGACATTGTTTAATATTAAAAACATTTTTGTACAAGTCAGCACCACCGCTATCGCAGCGGCTGGAATGACCTTTGCCATGACAGCAGGTGTCTTTGATTTGTCTATCGGATCTATTCAGGCTTTACTGAGTGTGATAATCGCTCAAGTTGGTCTGCAGTTTGGACTGGCAACAGGAATCTCAGCCGCTGCGGCGGCAGCTGTTTTCTGCGGCGTTATCAATGGGCTGGTTGTAGTAAAACTGAAAATACAGGCCTTTGCCGCAACACTTGTAACCATGATTATCCTGAGAGGGGCGGCTGTTTTGCTGGCCCATGGGAAAGAAATCCCTATTTACAATATGGGTTCCATAAAATTCTTTTCATCAGGAACTATTTTAGAGATTCCAGTGCCCATTGTTATGATGATTCTGGTATATGCTGTGTCATTTGCCGCTTATGAATATACAGAATTTGGTATGTACATGAGAAGTGTGGGCTCGAATCTGAAGGCGGCAGAGATCTCTGGGATTTGTACCGGAAAGTATTTGATTTTAGCTTTTGTATGTACGGCAGTGGGAACTGTATTTTCTACTGTGATTACCACATCACAGATTATGTTTGGAAAAGGTACTATAGGGGAGGACTTTGCCATGGATGTGATTACCACAGTAGTGCTTGGGGGAACAGTACTGACCGGCGGAAAAGGAAACCTTTTTGGCACTTTGGCAGCTTCGCTGTTGATTGCGGTAATTAAAAATGGGTTGAATATCGGCGGCATGAATACGTATTATCAGCAGCTTGTCATTGGAATTGTTTTTATAGCGGCCCTTGTTTTTAATAATGGAAAAAATCTGCATGCCTTTCGGAAAAAAACAGAAGGGAGGGAATAACATGTCAGGAGCCAGAAAGATCAGCTGGAATAAACATATGATTTTGTTACTGCTTCTCATCTTCTGGGCAGCAATGATAATCACGAATCCTGCCTTTCGAAATGTGGATAATCTGCTGAATATTTTACGGGAATCGGCGTTTACAGGGATAACTGCATTAGGGATGACCTACTGTATTATCATGGGGGATTTCGATTTGTCGGTGGGCTCTATGCTGGCACTGATGGCAGTTGTCTGTGTCAGGCTTCTTAATATCTGCAATATGTGGCTGGCATTTATTCTGATTTTAATACTGGGAGTTATCTGCGGGGCTTTTAATGGATTTATCATCGCATATTTGAAAATATCGGCTTTTATTGTTACTCTGGGTACTTTTTATATCTTCCGGGCGGCAGCTTATATTATTACAGACGGAAAGACAGTCGTATATAGTGATAGATTTTTTATGTTTCTGGGGAATGGAAGCATTATGAAAATGCCTGTTCCGTTTTGTGTATTTGTGATTTTGGCGGCAGCAGCTTCCGTAATATTAAGACATTCCGTATACGGGCGCTCTGTAATTGGAATGGGGAATTCTCCAAAAGCGTGTGAAATCAGCGGTATCAATACAAAATTTACGAAAATGAGTATTTTTATAATATTAGGCGGTTTCACGGCAGTATCAGCTATTTTAACCGCTTCCCGCCAAGCCTCGGCGGGACCTGGGATGGCGGGCAATTTTCATTTCGACGCGATTACGATGGTAGTATTAGGCGGAACCAGCTTAGCTGGCGGCGAGGGCAGTATTTTTAACACAGTCATTGCGGCAGTTTTTTATACAAGCATGAGCAGCTGCATGAATCTTTATCATATAGATACTCAATGGCAGAGAATCTTTATGGGACTTGTGCTTTTAGCAGCTTTCTCAGCGGATTTGCTAAAACATGCAGGCGGGCAGATGAGAAGGAAAAGAAACCTAAACAATATAGGAGAAAAGGAGGAAACAACATGAACTTAAAGA